>Ga0078972_1000729_pt1 | contig 135061 bp, 127 predicted proteins | sample YelNatPaOPGAMG01_FD_67568 | JGI IMG/M metagenome (GOLD analysis project Ga0078972, IMG submission 67568) | Hot spring thermophilic microbial communities from Obsidian Pool, Yellowstone National Park, USA - OP-RAMG-01 (SPADES assembly) (version 2) | ecosystem: Environmental > Aquatic > Thermal...
ACATATCTTATATTTATACTATCTTTGTTTGTATAGAACTCATTATAGTGGTGCAAAAGAATTGCTGTTCTAATTCTCTTAGCCTGTTCATCGTTATCTAAAAAAATTAAAGAATAAAGTAGGGATATTACTTCATGATCTTTTATGTCAATTTTACTATAACCATCAAAGAACTCTTTTATCTTCTTAAATTCATCACTTTCTTTTTCCTTTTTAAAAACATCTTTCTGAAAATTAAAATTGATTTTTCCTAAATCATGCAAAAAACAAGCAACAATCAAATCTTCAAAAAATGTATTGTCAAATTTATATTTAATTTTAGAATTATTTTGATTTATAAAATCTCTAAGTTGTATTGCACGCAGTATAGTTTCTTTTAAGTGATCCTTCAGAAGGTAATTTTTTTCATCTTTGGATTTTGCTCTTAATATATCAACAATCCTCATATCCATCCCCACTCCGCTATAATTCTTATTTCTTCACCATCATGGATTTTATACTGTTCAACACCCACGGAAGCTTCAGTCAGAATGATGCTGTAATCATATCCTGTATAAATAACTGTTTCAAACTCAAGTTTTCTTTCTGTTGATTTTGTAATCTCTGATTTATGTTTTACATTTTGCCCGTTGTTTTCAAAAATAACTTTTATTGGGATAGAATAGACCGGATACTTTTTTTTGTTTTTTATAGGAAAATTTTTCAGCAAAAGATAAGTTGGGTATTTCAGTTTTATATCGCCTTCAACCTTGATTTTTTTAGCCGCTACTCCTTCTACACTTCTTATAAAAATAACATCCTCGCTTCTCCCAAGATAGAGGACTTTAGATGGTTTTTCTATTGCTTCTTTTATTTTCTCAATAAGTTTTTCTTCACCTTTTATAAAAATATATAAATGACCATTGAATAATTCTTGCTGATAAACGGGAGAACGTTGAGATATTAAGCCCTCTCCATAAAGAGGTAAATTTTGATTAACTAACCTCATATTTTTATCAAATTTTACCTCACCTTTTATCAGGCTTTGATAATTCCAAAAAACACTTTCAAATCCACCGTGCACACTAACTTTCAAATTCCACCAGTTTTCTATCCCAAATTCATTTCCATACCAATCTCCAACAGCATTTTGCAGCATTCCAATAATTGTTGATTTTGGAGGCAGCGGGTATGTTTGGGCATAATAGAAAGTGAATGGGTTACGATATTGGGCAAATGGTTGGAAGATTTCTATAAAAAGTGTCTTTTCTGACATCTTAACGCCTTAAATTGATTTCTATTTATTTGGAGTGGATAAGGGTTTAAATTCTGGATCTGTTTGTATGAATTGTCTTTTGTAAACTAGAATCTGAGGCTGAGAACCGTTGTTGTTTAAGAAGTTATTAATTTGCTCTATAATCTGTTGTTGAGTTGCTGATGAAGTAAGATTCTTATCTATATCTATCACGAATTTCGGTGCATCTTTCTCAATTGTTTCATTTTCTATTTCTCTGATCGTTCTTCCTTCATTATCCTTAGTTTCTTTCTCCTTTGTGATAATTTTATACACATGAGATTTTGCTAACTCTATTTTATCAGTATATGTCTCATATCTTCCGTTGTTATATAGCCCACATATAACTAACCAAGGTGATAAATCCTCTAATCTTCCTTTTATTTCACGTTTCAAATTAAATATAGTTTCTACTAATGTTTTTATGCGATCATTTCGTTTATTACTTACGTCAATATCACCGATTTCTTCTTGGCCATGCTCGTCTTTTGTATATTTCCCTATTCTATCTATATCTATAACTATGCTATAAACATAGAAATCCTTCTTTTCTTCGATTGTTACAGGGTTGCTTCCAGCACCTGGACCTGCTGCTCTTCTCATCATATCTAAATTAGCCATGAATTGAGAATCATAGTTATATGGCGTAAGAGAAATTGCATGAGAGATTTTTACTGGTGAAGTTCTTGTTATACTTACCCCTTTTTCTCCCTGCTTCTTCGGGGCAATCATAAAACCAAATAAATCAAACTCTGGGTAATTTTCAAAAACAGTTTTCATAAATTCTTCATATGAGTGTCCTTTTACATCTGATGGAGCTTTTAGTCTTGCCACACCTTTTTCCTCGGCGATGAGAACATCTTTCCCGGCTAATTTCCACTCATTTGGAAATAGTTTATTTGCCCAATGGAGTATACTATATCTTAAGGCATACCTACTCACTAAAATATACTGTTTACCGTCCCATTTTGTTATTTTCTTCAATTCCTGATAATTCACTGCACCTTGGTCATAGTTCAACGAATTACCGTAAAAAACTATATCTAACACGATATATTTTCTACCAGCGTTCTGTTGATTTTCCGTTTGCGGTTGTTCTTTATTCATTTTTATTCACCTCCAGAATATGTCGCCATTATCCCAATAATAATAGAATATGCAAAATTAATAAATGCTTCTTCAGGCATTACATCATATTTTTCTTTAAGTTCTTTCCATAATTCCTTAAAATTTTCCTTTGGCTTATTGAGCGCTCTTAACAAAATATAGAAAAATTCTTTCTGATCATTGTTTCTAACTCTTTCAAGCAAATTGTAAACTAATTTCTGCTTGTAATTGTCTGATTTTTCATGCTGAAAACTATCTTCTACTGCATTTTTTAATTTCCAGAGCTCTAGAGACACTACCTTATTACCCATAACTTTTTGCCAGTAATATACATTCTCATTCATCTTTTTTCACCTCTCAATAAATTCATAACCAATATTAAACAATACATTTCAAAGCTTATATCATTTTTAATTATCTTTTCAAAAATCCAGCTGTTTAAGTTGTCATTTGAGTACAATTTTTTATCTTCATTCATATTTTTTAGTAGAATATTCAAAAATATATTTTTATCCCTTGCTTTCAGGGCATTAAACAGCTCTCTTGCAATTCTTTTTTTTGTATCCATATCTTTTGAAATCTGGTTAATAAGGCTTGCTTTAAATGACGTAAATCTTAGATCCTCTTTTATTTCGTTAATTAAAGATTTGTAATTATCAAAATAATTTTCTGAAAATAAATTTCCGTTTTGCTTTTCTTTTTCTGCTTTGAATTCTGACATGTTTGCCTCTAATATTAAAGAATATAAACAAGTAGATAAGTTAGGAATTATCTCCTCATTTAAAGCCAAGTTTATATGACCTAAAATTATTGGGTAAAGAGGTTTTCCTTTGATGAATTCTTCAAGGAGCCACTTCCATTCAAATTGTTTTTTAATTTTTCTATATTGAATGCTCCTATTCAAATTCTCTCTTATTGTGTCGTCAAGGAGTATTGATGCTTGAAGTTTTGGAATGCCGATGTATTCAACACCGATTAAATTTTGTTGTTGGATATTTTCATATTCTATAAGATACATGTTCTCAAGCGAGAAAATACCCTTTTGTTCAGTTATATAATCGATTATACTTTCCCAAGTTATTTTAAATATAGCATCTGAACTTCTATTTTCAGCTTTTCCAATCCGAATTTTTATATTTTTGTTTATGTGATAGCAACTTTCTAAATTATTCGTATAGAAAAAGATATTTCTATCAAAAATTCTATTAAAAACTATTGGAAACGAAAGCAAAAAAATTATTGATGGATAATTCGTTAACTTATCCAAGTCGTTTAATGTTTGAATTTTACAATAAGGTATGTTTGTAAATTCTTCCTCAGAAAATAAATATTTTGAGATTGTTTTATCCAAGGCGTTTTTTGTTAATTTATCTTTAATTTTGTACTCAAAAATCATTTTCTCAAAAGCGTTTAAGACTTCTATCTCTTTTCCTTTTTTATTTTTCGTAGGATTTAAAAAATTCAGGTTTTGGAAGAATGGTTCGTTTATTATTATTCCGATTTCATCAATTTTTTGTAAGATTGTTTTTTTATTATTAGAAAAGGATTTCTTAAGATAATCTTTATACTCCTTAAAACTATCTTTTATTGCTTTTCTTATCGAATCGTTAACTTCTATAATTTGTTCTTTGACATTTTTATCTTTAGAGTTGCTTTTAAGAATTTTCTCTATAATTTTCTCTATTTCTTTAAATAAATTTTCCTTTGTCTTATTGAATTCCGATTTTTTATCTTCATCGATACCTTTTGATAAATCTTGACGATTTATCCAATCAAATGTTGTTTTTTTAATGTAATAAATAAAATACGTGTAATAGAATTTTTCTCTATCAATCGATCTCACAATTTCTTTCAAATCCCATCCATAAACTTCTTCCATCAGATTGACAAAACCAAGAACACCTGCATCTATGAACCAGTTTCCTGTAAATTGGAGTAGATGATTTTGTTCTTCTTCACTTTTTGCAGTTTCGTACTCACCCAACATTTTAATTGCTTCTAACATTCTATCTCACTCTCATAAACCCAAACCCCAAACTATTTCTCTCTCCAAATCCAGCATCGATCCCAAACTCTAATATTTTTTTCTGTTTTGGATTTAAATAGCTGAATTGAAACTCCCAGATTGATCCAACCATCATTTGTTCTCTACCGTCTATTATAACATGGTTAACTACAGATTTTATAAACTTGAAAATTTCAAAAATCCTTTCGATCTCAAAATTCGTTTTATAAAATTCATTGTATTTTTTGATCAAATTTTCTTCCAGTTGCTTAACAAAAGCCTCAAAGCTATATTGAGGTCGCCAGTAAACATAACTCTTTTTTCTGAATTTTTTCGGAATCCCGTATTTGTCATAATTTTTTTCTGGGATCCTTATTATTATAGGTGTTGCAGAAAACAACCTAAAATTCCTATTTAATTTTACTCTGATTTTTGAGATCTCCTCAATCTCGAATTGATATTCTCCAATGTTTATTATCTTTTTCTCATCAGCAAGCTCTTTTAGCCTATTTTCTAAACATCTTATGAATATTTTATCAGGGGAAGATATGACAAGATTTCTTTCATTACCAACTTTTATATCACCAATTGGAAAAATATTCGAAAAACAAAAAAATTTATACCCCTTCTTATCATGAAGGATTGAATACTCTGTTTCTTTCAGGCAATTGTAAATAAAACCCTGCAGCTTGTTAAAATATTTCAGAAGATAAGCACAATCCTTTAAAGATTTCAATTTCAAAAGCAATCTCATACTTTTTATATGTTTTTTTAATTTTTATGTCTGGATTTGATCTCTTTATTTTTCTCCGAAAAACCTTCTGACAGCAGGATGCATATCTTCCATATGCTGCATTGTGATCTGCTCATAAAGTTGGTAGATGATCATTGTTGAAAGAAGTATACCTGTTCCTGTTCCAATTGCATTTGTCAGATCTGCATATACTGCTAAAAAGCCTACAGCTGCTCCGCCAAGAACAGCAAGCGCAGGTATGTATTTATTCAAAACACCCTCTATTATCCTTTCATCCCTTCTATAACCAGGTATTTGCATGCCTATGGATTGTATCTGCTCTGCAACAGATTTTGCATCCATACCAGATGTATTTACCCAGAAAACAGAGAAAAGAACAGAACCACCTATCATGAAAATGGAGTATGTAATTGTTCTTATTATATCTTCACTGCTTATTGTCATAAGGGATGTAAGACCCATCGCATAAACAGCAGTAAACCATAAGATACCACCTAAAATACCCATAAACACAACAATCTTTATGTTCATCTTTTTTATGAAATAGAATATTATCGCACCTATGAGTGCAAAAAGCCCAATTGATATTGCAAGTCCAACTATTGCTTGATTGTTAGGAGGGATGAGATATTTTATTATTCCACCAGTAGGATTACCACTTGCATCGAATGTACCAAAAAATGGATTTTTAAGAGCCCTTGCCATTATCTGTATGTTTGCTAGCAATGCTGCTGTTAAAATAACAGGTATGTTTGATGTGTAAAGGAATTTAAGAGGCCATCTTCTACCAAAACCCCTTATGGAAGAGAAGGCAAGAGGTATTTCGATCCTTATTGCCTGTATGTAAACTACAAGGAAGAAAACTATGATTGTTGCTATTATAGGGAGTGAGGCCAAAAATGCCTGAAGAAATTCACCTTCTCCAAGTGATATGCCTATGAAAGGTATGAGACCTGCTGGAGGATTTCCTGCAGATGGAAGGGTGCCTGTTTGTGTGAGAGGGTTGAACACCCTTACAAATAAGGATTTTGCAACACCTGCGACTATGAAAAGCCCTATCCCAGAACCAAAACCATATTTTGATACAACCTCATCCATGAACAAAACAAGGATACCCCCTGTTGCCAATTGTAAAACAACAAAAGCCATTAACTCCGGATTTTGCGCAGGTATGGCCCTAAAAGCAACATATATATATGCCTCAAGGAATGAAAAAATAATTGCCATAAGTTTTTGAGTTCCTTGAAACATTGACCTCCCTTCTTCTGAACTAAGATCCCATGGTATGATTTTTGAACCAACAAGCAACTGAAGTATTATAGATGCTGTTACTATAGGACCAATACCTAATGTTACAAGAGAACCAAATGAGGATCCAAGAAGTATTTCAAGATATTGAATATGCTGAAGTGCTGCTTGATCTATACCATAAACAGCGACCTGAGACATGAGATAGTATATCAAAAGAATTATACCTGTCCATTTCAGCCTTTCTGTGAATGTAAGCTTTTTTACAGGCTCCTTTATTCCAGGTAGCCTTTTCAATAATTTCATATATGCATTTTTTGCTCCCATCTACTTTTCCTCTTCTATTATTAAAGGCCCTCTGTATTTGCAATCCTCACAATAATATATTGTTCCAAGTGTAGAGCCCATCCAAAGCGTTATGTTTTTTGATCCGCACTTTGGACATTTTTTAAAATTTTCATTCAATAACAGCCTTTCCACCAACCTTTTCTATCTTTTCAATCGCCTTTTTTGAAAATGATTTTGCATGTATTATAAGAGGTTTTTTCAATTCACCTTTTGCAAGGACCTTATCATAGCCAAATTCTTTAAGAAATATTTTACCATCTTCTTTAAGCTTTTGAATATCTGAAAGGTTTATTGCCTTTATTTCTTTCCTATTTTTCGGCTTAAAACCCCTTTTTCCGACATGATCAGGCTCATATGCTATTATCATAGATTTTTTATGCTTCCATATACCTGCATAACCTTTTCCACCTTTTGAACCTTTCCCTCTATGCTTTTTTTTGGCTCCGTATCCACATGTCTTACTACCACGCATCTTTATTATCTTTTTTCTTTTCTTTGACATTATATCATCCTCTCTATGAGTTCATTTATCTTCTCTCCTCTATAACCAAGAGCCCCTTTTGGGAAAACATATTTTATATTTTTATAGCCTTTTTTCGGAGGGCTGAGTCTGAATAAAATAATAGAACCCTTTTCTTTATTCTCACCCCTTTCCTTGACCAATCTTTCCAAAACATCTTTTCTTATCTCCCCCCATGTCACATAATCTCTTACCTTTCTTATCATACCCTCAAAAACAGATGTTTTTGGTACAATAGCACAATGATTTACCCTCTTAAGCTTTAGCATAGCAAGTGTATCTTTTATTTCCTTTTTTGCATCAACACCCCCCCTTACTCTCACAACAGCATAAAGAATTTTTTCACCCTTTTTCATTATATCCCCTTTGTTTTTCTAATATTTTTCAAAGCATCAAAAACAGCAAATGCGAGATTTATCCTTGTTGCTGTACATCCGAATGTTTTTACCCAAATATCTTTTATGCCAGCAAGCCTCAATATCTTTTTTGATTCATCATCAGCAACTATGCCAATGCCTTTTGGTGCAGGGTAAAATATGACACGTATAGAGCCTGTTTTACCTTCTGTTCTGAATGGTATTGAATGCTCACCGCTGCAATTGCATTCCCATGACCCGCAACCTTTTCTAATCTTTATAACATTAAGTTTTGCCTGATTCAGGGCTTTTTGTATAGCTGTTCTATGCTCATTTGATGTTGCTCTGCCTATGCCTACTATTCCATTTTCATTACCAATCACAACAAGAGCGCTGAGCTTGAATCTCCTTCCTGATTTGTGCATTCTTGCTGTCATTCTTGTTGGTGTCCTTCTTATACCACCACCCTTTCCAGGACTACCACCTATGAAAATAATATCCTGCTTGAGATCGGGTACAAGATAATCAACAATCTGCGGCTCAAGTATTATTTCACCACTTTCAAAAATCTCATCAATGCTTTTGTATTTGCCTGCAATAACCTCTTTTCCAAGCCTTGTTTTTGGTATCCAAGAAGCAAGCTCCTCCTTTTTCTCAACAGCTTCTTTGAGTATCTCCTCTTTTGGTACAGCCTCAATGGATTCTTCCTCTTTCTCAAGCTCCTCCTTTATATCACTTGTGATCTCTGTTTTTTCCAAACTTTTAGAGCTTCCACTATTTTTCTCCTCAACCTCCTCAATCTTTTGTTTTGTTTTGTTTTGCATATTATTTATATCTCCTTCTCCTTTTTATTATTTCCACCCTATCCAAAACTTCCTTGGCTTTTGAATAATTTTGTGCATAAATCCTTAAAATGTTTTGCCAGCACTCATCAAGAATTTTAAAATGCGTAGATTTTAAAGCTTCGTATAAAAGGAAAAGGTCAACAGCCTTATCCTCGATCTTACCTGAAATCTTTCCCAAACCAAAATCTATCAGGTAAAGTTTATTTTCCTTCAAAATAAGGTTCGAGGTTGTTAGATCTCCGTGTATGATATCAGAATTGTGCAGTTTTGAAATGATATTTCCTATATTTTCACAAACCATCAGCCTTGTTTTTTTATCAAGATTGTTAAGCACATCTTTTAGTCTTTGCCCATCTATATATTCCATGTTAATTTTGAACTCATCTACACTTACTATCTCAGGTATATTAATTCCAGCCTCTTTTGCCTTTAACATAAGCTTATATTCCCTTCTTGTTCTTTGTGAGCGTATGCTTTCATCAAGTTCTTTAATTCTATAACCCTTTTTTAATCTTTCTTTTACCAAAACCCTTTTTCCACCAACATTTGATATGTAAAGTATGCTTTCAGCACCCCTAAATATTATTTTCATATAAAGTAAAGTTGATAGGATAGATTTAAAAATTGAGCAAAATGGCTAAAAATATTAAATTAGGTTTGTATTAAATATTATGAATATGGAATTTTCAAACATTGAGAAAAAATGGCAGGAGGAATGGGAGAGGGCTAAAATATTTAAGGTAAAAGAGGACCCACATAAAAAGAAATACTATGTTCTTGAAATGTTCCCTTATCCAAGTGGGAAATTGCATATGGGACATGTGAGAAATTACACAATTGGTGATTGTTTTGCAAGGTTTAAAAGAATGAACGGTTTTAATGTTCTGTATCCAATGGGCTATGATGCTTTTGGTCTGCCTGCAGAAAATGCTGCAATAGATCATAATATACATCCGCATAAATGGACGATGGAAAAGATTTCAGAAATGAAGGCTCAGCAACTTAGATTAGGATTCAGCTATGATTGGTCAAGAGAGGTCATAACATGCTATCCTGAATATTATAAATGGAATCAGTGGATATTTCTGAAAATGTTTAAAAAAGGCCTTATATATAGAAAAAAAGCCCCTGTTAATTGGTGTCCTGGATGTGAAACAGTTTTAGCAAATGAGCAGGTAAAGGATGGAAAATGCTGGAGATGTGAATCTGAGGTTGTAGAAAAAGAGCTTGAACAATGGTTTATTAAAATAAGGGACTATGCTGATAGACTTCTTGATGGTCTGAAACAGCTTGATGGATGGCCGGAAAATGTTCGTACAATGCAGGAGAACTGGATTGGAAAAAGTTATGGTGTTAATGTATTGTTTAAAATAAAGGATTTTGACAGATTCATACAGATTTTCACAACAAGGGTAGACACGCTTTATGGCGTTACATTCATGGTTATTGCACCAGAGCACCCTGTTGTATATGAGCTTGTAAAAGGTACAGAATATGAGAAAAAGGTTATGGATTTTGTGAATGAGGTCAAAAGAAAAAGTTTGATAGACAGGACAAGCTATGGTAAAGAAGGTGTTTTCACAGGCAGATATGCAATAAATCCTGTGAACGGTAAAGAGGTTCCTATTTATGTTGGCGATTTTGTCATATACGAATATGGTGGCGGGGCTGTTATGGCGGTTCCAGCACATGATCAAAGGGATTTTGAATTTGCGAAACAACATAATCTACCTATCATAGTTGTCATAAAACCGAAAGACAGGGATCTGAAAGAGGATGAGATGCTTGAGGCTTATGTCGAAAACGGCATTCTTGTAAATTCAGGCCCTTTCAATGGGATGGATAATGAAACAGCAAAGGAAAAAATTGCGGATTTTCTTGAGGAAAAAGGATTGGGTAAAAGAACAGTTGAATACAAGCTTAGGGACTGGCTTATATCAAGGCAGAGATACTGGGGCACACCCATACCAATTGTATACTGTGAAAAATGCGGGATTGTACCAGTTCCTGAAAAAGATTTGCCTGTTTTGCTGCCTGAAAATGTAAGGTTCACAAAATCAGGAAACCCTCTTGAAACATCACAAACATTCCTAAAAACAAAATGCCCAAATTGCAAAGGTGAGGCAAGAAGGGAAACAGATACTATGGACACATTCTTTGACAGTAGCTGGTATTTCTTAAGATACTGCTCTCCTGAGACTTCTGACAAACCGTTTGATCCAAAAAAGGTTAAATATTGGATGCCTGTTGACCAATACATAGGTGGCATAGAGCACGCATGCATGCACCTAATTTATGCAAGATTTTTCACAAAGGTTCTGAAAGATATGGGGCTTTTAGATATAGAAGAGCCTTTTTCAAACCTTCTCACACAAGGCATGGTTATTAAAGATGGAAAGAAGATGTCAAAATCATTTGGCAATGTTGTTGATCCAGAGGACATGATGAACAAATATGGTGTGGATACCGTTCGCCTATTTATGCTATTTGCAGCATCCCCTGAGAAAGAACTTGAATGGTCTGAAAGAGGTGTGGAAGGCTTATACAGATTTTTGAAAAGAATTTTCAAACTCTTTTGTGAATCAAAAAAATATATTGAGAAAGGCCATATTGATGCAAAAAGAATGCGCAATAGAATATTTCTCATGAAAGCCAATAATACACTAAAAATTGTCACAGAATCTATTGAAAGCTTCAAATTCAACATAGCATTGAGTCATCTTATGAGTTTTTTCAATGAGGTTTATGAATACAAAAAGGATGTTATTGATAAAAAACCGGATGCAGAGGATAAAATTGTGTATACAGCTGTGCTTAAAAAATTCTTGCTTATGCTCGCACCATTTGCACCTCATACAGCAGAGGAGTTATGGCATGAAATTGGAGAAAAAACATTCATTTCAATTGAAAAATGGCCTAAGTTTGAAAAAAAGCTTTGTGATCCTCTTCTTGAGGCAACAGAATTTATCAAAAAACAGATCATAGAGGATATAGAATCCATAATCAATATCTTGAAAATAAAGAAAGTAAGAGAAATAAAATTATATGTTTCTGAAGATTGGAAATACGATCTATACAAAAAGGCAAAAGAGGAGTTGGAAAGATCGAAAGATCCGGGAAAGATTATAAGAGCATTGCTTGACTACAAGGATTTCAGTGCTAGAATAAAATTCATAAGCAAATTTGTTCCTATGATCATAAAAAATCCGGAAAAGATCCCGAAATTTATCCTTAGCCAAGAGGAGGAATTTAAAATCCTTAATGAGATATCAAAAGATATTGGTGACAAGTTCGGGGCAAAGGTTGTTGTGCAAAAAGCCGATGGGTCTAATTTCGCAGAAAAGGCTTCACCATCAAAACCAGGGATAGAGATCGTTTAATCTCTATTTCTTCATCTTTTTGAAAGGATAATTTACAGGATTTTTTATTTTTATTTCATTTGTTCCGCCTTTGCATATATTATCTGGCTCGCAAACACCAAAATCCTTATACCAACCATCTGTTAAACAGTTCGCAGGTAATACGGTTTTATTCTGTCTTTTATGCCACCTTATCTGACTTGTTAGATATGTTTCTCTAAGTGGCGGTGTGTTTTTGCTGTTCCATTCTTTCATAAGATTCTCTATATCATCCCATTCCCATTTCAAAGACCTCAAAAAATTTATCAGAATAAAAACAGATCTTTTTCTTCCATCAGCGAGGCCATTCAAAATCTTTTTTATACAAGGCGGGAAATTTTCTTTTTCAACCCTTTTTTTCAAAACAACCTTTTTGCTTATTTTCTTACCCAATTTTTCCCTTTTTGCATGCCAATCTATAGCTTTTAAGATCAGCAACTCAGCTTCATTCTCATCAAAATTTTTCAGAAATTTAACTTCAGTTTTCACTAATTTAGGATCAGCCTGCTCCTTTTTGAAATCATCAAGATACTCTGGATCTATAGGCAAAGAAACAAGCCCTGTTTTTGCATTCAGTGAATATGGCATTCTGAAAAGATGTCTTGGTGAGACAAGGATAGGATCTATATCAACAATCTGATAAGGATTTATGCCCGTGTCTGTCATTATAAGTCCAAGAGGTTTTTTGACCTGCGAAGCAAGCTCTTCAGGTGAGTAATTTGCTAAAAATGCCTTCTCTAAGCGTTCGCTAACAAAATCTTTTAGATAAACAATAATCTTTCTTGCCAAGTCAGGATAAAGCAATTTAGAATCTTTATAGTCAATTGATTTTGGTATTGATTCCCAAGGAATTCCTATATGAAATCCAGAGCCGCCTGTGAATTTTATAGAAATGTTTTTTATTCCATGCTCTTTTAAACCCCATATGAAAACAGAAGTTGCTATCTTTCCATGTTCGAATAATTCACAATCTATGTCAAATATGAGATCCCATCCTATTCTCATATGATCCGCATCTGTTATGGCTGTTGGATTTAACCACCTTTCTATTGAGCAATGAAACTCAACAGCACCCTTTTTCAAAAGGGCAAGAATATCCTGAGGATAGTTAATAGAATCAGGCCTTTTCAAAAAACTACCATTTATCGAAACCCCCACAACCTCCCTATTTTTTGCTATTTCTAAAAGGGCTTTTTGCACATCTTCTCTTGAATAATATTCATAGATTTCTCTTATGCTCATAAATAGGAATTCGAAAAAGGAATTAAAAGATTTAAACTACTTCAATTTTTCAAGCCTAACAGAACCGCACTTTGGGCAGACCTTTGTTGCAGGTTCCATTATTATCGGTTTTATCTCCCTACCACACTGCAAACATCTAAATTTTGCCATGATTTTATTTGATTATCAAGCTTTAAATTCATTCGATATGTTAGTTTATCTAATTCTTTTACAATTTCTCAGCCATTTGACAGCTTGTTTTGTAAAGAAGCCATTAACGTATAGCTTTCACACTTTTCAAACACTCTTTCAATAAATTTTCATTCATTTCATATGCAACTCAACAACATCCTTGTCCATTAACTCATGATCAATACCTACACATTGACCATCAAATTTTGCTGAAGGACCCCAAATTCTTGCGTACTTGAAATTTTTCACAAAATCTTTATGTATCATTTCGCAGACATCTCTTATTTTTGGCCTACCTTTCATTATGAGTGGATTTTCCATATCAGGTTCTTTACCAATTTTTTTCATATAGATCCTCACAAAACCAATCCTTTTCCATATAAGCTCTTTCAGATTTTCTATGTTAAAACCATCTTTTGCAGAAATAAACAGATCAACAGAATTTTTTATCTTTTGCATTTCATCTTTTGTTAAAAGATCTGCCTTGTTGAAAATTGTTATTGATGGAATATACACCCTGTTTTTTGAAAGACTATCTATAAGCCTTTCAACATCAATATCTTCGCGTATTATAACATCAGCATTATGTATTTTATATTCCTCGAGAACAGATTTTATGGTTTTGATATCAATTTTTGTGAGTTTTAAGCCAGCATTTATACTGAGACCGCCAGTTGTTTTCTTTATAATTTTTACATTAGGTGGTTCTTTATTTAATCTGAACCCAGCATTGTAAAGCTCATTTTCTATAACATCCGATTGTTCAATTTTATCAAGGATGATCAAAATAAGATCAGCATTTCTTATGAGTGATAGGATAAATTTTCCCATACCTTTTCCCAAAGAGGCACCTTTTATAAGACCGGGTATATCAAGTATTTGAATCTTTGCAGAATTGTATTCAAGCACACCAGGAATGATATCGAGCGTTGTAAAATCGTAGTCAGCAACCTTAGATTCTGCGCATGTAAGTTTGTTTAGTAGGGTCGATTTTCCAACAGAAGGAAAACCTACAAGAAGAACTGTTGCATCTCCAGATTTTTTCACAGATATTACTTTTCCAGATTTTCTTGAGGCTCTTTCTTCCCTAAGTCTCGCCAATCTTGCCTTAAGCCTTCCTATATGTGCCTGTGTAGCTTTGTTATAAGGTGTTTTGCTTATCTCCTCTTCTATCTTTTTTATCTCCTCTTCAATACTCATAGAACCACTTTAACCACTTTAATAATTCATATTATATTTATAATATGGATAAGAATCATATAGTTCATCTGCTAGAGAACCACGGAATTGAGCTAAAGCCAGAGCTTGATCAGCATTTTATGTTAGATGATGTGATGATAGAAAAGATTATCGAAACTGCAGAAATAGGCAAAAACGACACTGTTTTTGAAATCGGTTCCGGCATAGGAACACTGACAAAAGAAATCGCAAAAAAATCAAAAAAGGTCATAGCTGTCGAGTTCGATAAAAGATTTGAACCTGTTGCATATGAGATAACAAAAGATTTGAAAAACATAGAATTTGTTTGGGGTAATGCATTAAAAGAGATAGAGCATAGGGATTTTGATGTGCTTATTTCAAACACACCTTATTCTATATGCGAAGCACTTATGCAGAGACTTATATATAAAAAATTTAGATCCGCTGTCCTGAGTGTACCGAAAAAATTCTCTGAAATCTTGTTTGCAAAAAAAGGGTATAAAAGATATTCAAAACTGAGCTTGATAGTTAATGCATTTTTCAAAATAGAATTAAAATATTCTATCCCGAAAAATGCTTTTTATCCAATACCAAAAATGAAATCGGTGATCATAAAAATAACACCTCTGAATATGGGATATTACAAAAAACATAAAGAAAAATATATTCTAACCCAAATTTTTTTGCATAAAAAAAGAAAACTCAAAAACGCGATCAGAGAAGCAATTATATCATTTGGTGAGCTTGAAAATAGAAAAATCACAAAAAGACAAGCAAAGGGGATTGTAAAAAATCTTGGAAATATCCCTGAAAGATTTGAAAGATTAAAACTGGAGGATTTTGAAAGTCTGATTTACAAACTGAAAAGATCTATGTTTTAGACACAACAATACCTTTTGGTGTTATATCATATCGGTGCAGGTCTTTTGAGTGATCATCACCACGCATCTTGAAAACCTGTATGTTTCTTAAGAATTTGTTATCCTTTCTTTCATAATAAAGCACTATAACACCATCTGATACGAATTCTTCAACACCATATCTTGATATAAGATGTTTTCCTGGCACTATCTCAGAAATAGCTATGCAGGTTACCCCAAGTTTCCTCATTATGTTTGAAAGATTCAATATCACCCTTCTAAATTCTGCTTTGTTTTTCATATTAAGACCTATAACAGAAATAGAATCTATAACAACCCTATCAGCTTTCATATTTCTTATTGTTGATTCAACAACATCAAAAAGCCCCTCAGTATTGTAAGTATCATATTTTATAAAACTCATAGTACCCTTTTTTTCATACAAACCGAAGTCAAAACCGAAATCCATCATAGATTCTTTTATCAGCTGTGGTGTTTCTTCAAAGGAGATGAAAACACATCTCTCGTTGTTTTTTAATCCTTCATATAGGAATTGGGAGGCTAAGGTAGTCTTACCAGAACCAGCAACACCTGAAAGTAAGACAAAGCTACCTTTTGGTATACCTCCATTCAGAATGTCATCCAGACCTGGAACTCCTGTTTTTATCCTCTCTCTCATAAGAATATTTTATAATCTTTTTTATATAAATAATCACCAAAGTTCAACTGCTTTTTCTCCGTCCCAGACCTTTCTGTGCTTTTTTTCATCTTTGACAGGAATTGCAAGAAACCTACCTTTCATAGGGATGAGATATAAATGTTCTTCACCGCTTTCACTTTTCATTATTATGCTGAATTTGCCATTTTCAACTATCTTGCCAGTTTTTGGATCAATATACTGATATTTTACATATTTTCCTTTGCTCACAAGTAATCTTACCTCATATTCACCTTTCTTATTCTTTGTCAAAACCTCTTTTGGGTATTCCATGATTTAAATTGGCTAAGCTAAGCTTATTAATATTATCCAAAATATGAGGGCTCCTACAATAAATAATAAAATTATGCTTTTTCCTATGTTAAATACGAATTTTCCAAGAAAATATACAACAGCTATTATTATGATAAAAGATACTATAATTCCAAAAATTCCAGTCGCGCTTACAGGTTTTAAAGAGCGGAGGAGATCTAAAAACATACTACCGAGAACTAATACAGCCTCTATTGTGCTTTTTATGAAATAAATGATCATTTCAAATATTATCCAAAGAGGAGCTTCAGCCATTTATCTCAACCACTTATCCAAACCAGTTTGTTTTCCAGATATTGATTTTTTCAAAGTTTCTATTGCATTGTCAATCCTCTCTTCTGAAAATTCAAAATCAAGCATAAACTCTTTCAGTGCTTTAAAATCCGGATTTTTTTTCTCAATCTTTATTTCCTTAACAGGAGGGTTCATAAAAAATTCAAAAATTTCTTCTGGCCTAACATCGAACTCCCATTCCACACTTAAAAAAACCTTTTCAAATGTTTTCTTTTCTTTAACAAGCTGCAAAGCGTGCTTTGGGCCAAATCCTTTAACACCTTTTGGATTGTAGTCAGTACCTATCAGAATTCCAATCATCACAAGCTGTTCTCTACTAATACCAAGTTGTTTTAGTACCTTTTCAAGTTCTATTATCTCCGGCTTCACCTCAACATAAGCCTCTTTTCTTGGAAGTTTTCTTTTTCCTGTTATCGCAAGGTTCCTTACAAGTCTTGGAGCGCCAAAAAGCAAAGAATCCCAATCCTGCGAGCCAGAAGCCCAAACCAAATTTTTTGAAGCCATGAAAGCTGCCTGTGCCTCACCCTCAGAAGGTGCTTGAACATACTGAACACCCATAAAATCTAGAACCTTTTTGGATTGATCTATCATCTCATCCGTAAGCCTTGTTGCAGCCTGTGAGTAAAGCCTTATCTTCTCAACATCACCTTCCTCTTTCGCCTTTTCAAGCTTCTCAAAAGCCTCTTTTCTTATCCTAACCCTTTCCTCTATAACCTTATGTTTAAATTTTGGAGCCTCTCCATCAAAAACATAGATCACATTTATACCATTTTCTATTAGCTTTGTTGTCCTATAAAGCAGACCTGAAAGATGGCTTGTTATCCTACCTTTGCTATCGCGTAAAGGCTCGCCTGTCATTCTATCTCGAATGATGGATAGAAATTGATAAAGGGTGTTGAAAGCATCTATAGCAATCGTTTTTCCTGAAAGATTCTCTATCTCAACATGCTCAACATTAACGAGATCTGTAAGATTTACACCCATATTTAATATAAAGTATTTTTAATAAAAAGTATGGAAATCAGGGAGGTCTTGAAAGAACAACTATCGGATAAAGAGTTAAAACAGCTAAAAACTTCATTTGACATCATAGGCGACATTATCGTAATCGAGATACCAAAAGAACTCAGAAAAAAGGAAAAAATTATAGCAGATGCTTTAAGAAAAACCCACCCTCATGTAAAAACTATATTGAAAAAGATCGGTGAAAGGGAGGGAAAATTCAGATTGAGAAAATTTAAAAAAATTTTTGGAGAAGAAACAGAAACTATACATAAGGAATACGGTTGCATTTTCAAATTGGATGTAACAAAGGTTTATTTTTCTCCACGCGAATCAACAGAGAGACAGCGTGTTGCAGAAAAGATAAAACCGAATGAAAAAATTCTTGTAATGTTTGCAGGTGTTGGTCCATATGCTATTATTATTGCAAAAAAACAGCCATCTGTAAAAGTATATGCGATTGAAATAAACCCAGATGCTGTAAAATATATGATCGAAAATGTGAGAATGAACAAGGTTGGTGATAGGGTTATTCCGATATTAGGAGATGTTGCTAAAAAATCAGAAGATTTTTATGGAAAATGCGATAGAGTTATTATGCCCCTCCCAAAAGGTGCATATAAATATTTGAAATATGCAATAAAATGCGCTAAGCCTGGAGGTGTTATACATTTCTATTACTGGGCAAAGGAAGAAGATCTTTTCAGTGAATGCGTAGATTTCATTGAAAAAACAGCAAAAAAAATGGGCAGGAAAATAGAGATTGTTGATAAGAGAAAGGTATTGCCATATGGTCCTAGAAAATGGAAAATATGTGTTGAATTTATTTGCCTATGATATTTTTTATATCATCTTCAGTAAGCTCTAACCCACCTCCAGAAGGACGCTTATGTTTTAGAATTATTCTCATATAAGGCAGATAACATTTTTTAACAACATTTGTTGAACAATGTGCATATTTACCTATTTTTTCATAAAGGATTTTCATCTCCTCTCTTATATTTTTTGTAATCCCGAGCATGAGCAATCTATTAGGTGGGTTGTATCTAATAAATTTATGATGATGCTTCCTTTCAATTGTGGCAATACCTGATATAAGATCGAGCATGTATGCTTTAAATCTCCAATTCTGCTGCTTTCTCACAAGCTGCCTGAAAACATCTGCTTTTGAAATAAGATCATAAGCCTCTGCTAAGTGCTTCGGTTCTGTGAATTCTTGATGTATGTTATTTTCAACCCACCAAAATATTTCATCAATATCCTTATCAGAATCTTGTATGAGTTTTTTAGCAGCAGCCCTATTTGATGAGTGAAAAATTGTGAACAGTATGTTGAATATTTCACTTTCCCTCTCTCTAAAACCTATAGCCTCTAAATCTTCCTTTTTTACCTCCTTTTTACCTTCTCCTATTGTTTGAAGATCTATTATGGCAGACCTAAGATCACCATTAGAAAACCTTGCCAAATCCTTTAGTACACTCTCCTCTACTTTTATATTCTCTGAATGTGAAATGTCTCTAAGCCTTTTCTCAATAGAAGGTGTTGGTATGCGGTTAAATTTTATAAGAATGCAGTGTTCCCTCAAATTCCTCAATTTTTGGTCCCATGGATCATTTGCAGCTAAGATTACGGGATATTGAGAATTTTTTATGATCTCTATGATGGATTTTGTTGCACCTGTATCTTTGCTAGAAAGACCATCAACCTCATCTATCAGTATGAGCGATTTTTTGTAAAAAAGTGGTTTCTCTTTAATAGCTGGTTTTAAAATAGAATCTATACTCTTTGCACTCCTTGAATCAGAAGCGTCAAGCCTTATCAAAAACCAATTATTTTCCTTTGCTATTGTTTCAACAAGCAATGTCTTACCAACACCAGGAGGGCCATGCAAAAACAAAGCTTTACTTCCAGGTTTCCATTTTTTTAAATAATTTAAAACCTCCTCTATAGCTTTGTTCTGGGCAACGATCTCCTTAATACTTTTAGGCTTATATTTTTCCGTCCAGAGTTGCATAGAAATAATTTATCTTTTTGATTTAAATCTTATTTCTTTAACTTCGATCAAAATTGCATAGAAACCCGCTGGAGGTTCCCATTATGGTTGCTGGAAGGATGGGAACCCGCTGGAGGTTCCCATTTATCTATTTTCTTTTAAACCCTTTTTTTGCCTGATCTTAGAAGATCGTTCATAAAATTCATTACCTGGATTACCTCGTCCGGAGAAGCGCCCAAATTCTTTATCTCCTCATAAAGCCTTAAAGGGCTTCTTATTGTTAGCAAATCCTTCTTATCTATCCATAATAATATATCTGTCCTTTTAGGCCTTTTTTTATCAACTACGCAAACGTATATGTCTCTACCCTTTATGTTTGTTTTATAACATGGATTTTTCTGTATCAATTTGCTTATCTGCACCATATAATCACCATGAATTCTCAGTATATTATTATTGGTATCAAGTTTTAAAAATTCTATCGAGAATATCTATTTGAATGAGAAAACTCCTTATTGCAGGTTTGGATGCTGGTATTAACACCGGGATCGCCATTATAGATCTTGATAAGAATCTCCTCTGCATAAAAACATTAAAATCCCCAAGTTTATCAGACATATCAAAGCTTTTGCTTGATTATGGTTGTGTTATAGCAGTTTCAACAGACAAAAAAGATCCACCAAAGAGTGTGAAAAAGATAGCATCCTCAATATCTGCTGAGCTTATTTGCCCTAAGAAAAATCTGACAAAAAAGAAGAAAAGGATATTGATAGATGATTTTTTCAAGGACAAAGAAAACAGATATTTTAAAATAGGCAGTAGATCAAATTCAGGATATCTTAGTTCGCATGAAAAATCCGCCTTAGCATCTGCTATATATGCTTATAGAAAGTTCACACCGATGTTGAAAAAACTGAAAGATAAGATAAAAGATGAGGAAGATTATAAAAGATTAAGGTATATTTTCCTCAAGGAAAAGGGAATAAAGATCTCGGATTTTATAAGAAAAAACGTTTAAATATTAACGGTTGCAAATATTCTAATCAAGTGATGTTATGTTGTTTGAATTCATAAAATCATTCATAGCATTATTTATTATAATCGACCCATTCGTAAGTATGCCAGTGTTTATATCATTAACTAAATGGCAGAAGGACAAGCAGAAAAATAAAGAGGCTTTTATTGCTGTGGGTGTCGCTTTCGTTCTGATAATTATCTTTCTTTTTGTTGGAATGTTATTATTGGATATCATAAAAATATCACTCAATTCATTCAAGATTGCAGGCGGAATAATACTTCTCATAATGGGTATTCAAAGTGTGCTTGGAATAGGCGAAAGTAACTCACATAGAAACAAATCCCATAAAAAGATGGTAGGTGTTGTTATAGGAACACCTTTACTGACAGGTCCTGGCGCGCTCACGACTGTAGTCATACTTTCTCAGAATTACGGATATTTAATACCGCTAATTGCTTCAGCACTTGTGCTTTCAATAACATGGCTAATGCTGAGATTTTCAAGTACGATAGTGAAATTAGTAGGCGATCAGATATTAGAAATAATGTCAAGGGTTATGGGTTTGCTATTAGCTTCGATCGCTGTGCAGTTCATAATAGACGGTATTTTGGGGATTAAAATAATGGGAATTTTGTGAGGTTGTGCAAGAATTAAATTCGTTCTTCTTTATCCTCTGCTGAAATGCTTTTTAGGACTCTTGAGACGGCCTTTGCAAACAAATCAGTTAAAAACTTACCTTTTGTTTTGCTCATTGATTCATAAAATCTGTGAGATCACAAAATCTATTTTTCAAAAATTAATAAACTTTCCCTCATTATGCCTATCTTTCTAACACGCTCAGTTGTGCACCATCGTTTATTAAGGCAGTAGATTTTTTTAATTTTGAAACCCATATCCTCTGCAATTCTTGAAATCAAAAAATCGCTTTCAACAACCCTGTCCGGGAAGCAACCGTTACCAACAACAATCGCAATTTTCGCATTTTTCTTGCATACACGAGAAATCTCTGACAAAACCTTTTTCATGTCTGAGAAATATGCTACAGCAATAGGCGGTAAATCGACATCAGGAAACGGATTTTCTTTCGGTTTTGTATCAAGACCTATGTAGGATCTTATCCCATGTTTCTTTTCAGAACCCAAAAACAGGAAACCCTCAACCTTGTAAATATTTGTATATTCAATTTTATTCAAATAAGGTGGTGATGTTATGACAGCATTTATAGAATTGTTTTCCAATTTCATGCATCTTGCATCACCTTCTTCCAAAAAAATTCTGCAATGTTTGAATTTTATTTTTTCGAGATCCTTTATCATCTTTTTTATCTGTCTGAAAAAGAATTTTCTAAAAGGTGGTACGGGTTTTTTCACAACTTTGAGCACACTACCATTTTTATAAATATATGATGCTTTAAGTGTTGAATTGATAAGAGCAATAAGGAAAAAATCTTTTACATCTTCATCCATTTTCTCAACAATGTTTTTGAAGAAAATAATATCATCAAATGTGTGCGGATTGAAAAATTTTTTTATATACTTAGGTATCCATCTTGTATCCGGCTTTTTGAATTTTTCATGCTTTAGAGCATTCGATAATTTTTTGAGCTTTTCCACATCATAATCTTTTAATTTCGCCCTTGCAGCAAATGCGGCTATAGGCAGTATTTCGATACCATAACAATCTATTCCCAGCTCTTTACATACAAGCAATGTTGTTCCAGAGCCGCAGAAGGGATCTAAAACAGGACCTTTCATTTCGAATTTTTTTATTATATTAAGGACGAGATCTCTTGAAAAACCCTCTTTGTAATAGAACCAATTGTAAATAGGAAGATTTTTGTTAGGAACAAATGTTGCGAGCTTGCCCCATTCAGGCATTTCTTCGATCTCGTACATATTTTTAAGATTATAATAAAAATTAATATAAGTGGTTGAGATGAAAAATGTGGTGATCGCAGGTTTTTTATTTTTCCTTATCTTTGCAGGTTCAGTATTTGCAGAAGAGAAAAGCAATTATGCAACAGGTGTTGTTACCTTGACTATTTTACCAAGTTTTGAAAAAACCAATGCGGTTGAATACACAAAACAAATAGAACATCTTGCAATGGGGTCAAAAAATCAGGCAGCTTCGCAGTATCAAGAACCACGAGGAGAAGTCACAGGAACGTTTATTCTACAGCCATCTGCTTTGTGGGTTATGAGTGCCATAGTAGGATTCATAATATTCTTAAACTGGTATCTGAACAGAAGAAAACCAAACATAGAACTAAAAGATTTGAAATATTAATTGAATATGAAGATTCATAAACCTTGATTTTCTTAGCCTGTTTTCATTAAAAAATTTGTGGGACAAAATATGCGAATATGAGTCCGCCGATAATGCCTAAGATCCACATAATTGTAGCATAGCTTAAAACTATTTTCCATTTAATAACCCTTGAAACACCTAACATAGAAGGCAGACTTAGAGCAGGCCCTGTTAGCAAAAAAGCCAAGGCAGGACCTGTTCCCATACCCAAAATTAATAATTCCCTTATAAATGGGATTTCAACTAAGGTTGGTGTATATATGACCACTCCCATAATGGAAGCAAAAGCAGTTTGAGCTAACCCTTGACCTAGATAAGTGGAAATGACTTCTGTTGTCAAGAAGATTTTTATAATTCCTATGATAAAAATTCCGAGCAAGACCAAAGGTAGAATTTTCTTAACAAAATCCAAAACATTTTTGAACCATTCTTTTAAATCTTCCTTTAAATTCAAAGGCCTTTCTTGATATTCAATCTTTAGTTGAGAAAGAGCTCCGACTTTCTCCTCTTCAGTCCACCAAATTGCTTCTAAAATTACTCCAGTAATAATTGCGGCACTCAAAGCTAAAATGATTCTGCCAATGGCAAATTGCCAGCTAATTAAACTGAAAGTCAAAATTATGGCAGCCGGATTGATAGCCGGAGTGGCTAAAAGAAAAGTGATGGCCGGTCCTAAACCTGCACCTCTTTTTTTAATTGCGGCAAATAAAGGAATTATTGAGCAAGAGCAAACGGAGAGCAGAGGCCCACCGAAAGCGGCAATAAAATACGCCTTGGGATTTCTTTTTCCCAAATGTTTAATTACCAATTCCTTTGGAATGAAAGTCTGAAATGCCCCCGCTACTAAAAAGGCTATAAGCAAACAAAACCATGCTTTTTCACCATAACTTAGAAGGGTGTAGAAAGGTATTTGCCACGATGGGGTTTCGGGAGAAATTGGAAATGGCTCTTTAGGATAAATACCTTGTTGTATAAGCTCACTTTTCTTGAATGCACTATACCATTCGTAACAAACCAAACTACCTAAAAGTATGATAATAAGCAAAATACCAAAATGTACCCTTTTCAATTTCATTTTCTCGCCTTACTTCAACCATTTCTTTATTTCTTCAACTTCTGGAATTCTGCCTTCCGCCTTAACCTCTCCGTCAATCACAATTGCTGGTGTCAATGCAACCCTTTCAATTATTTTTGAAATGTCTGTAACCTTCACAATCTCGGCTTTTTTCTTTGTCTCTTCCAAAGCTCTTCTTGCATTTGCCTCTAACTGTTTGCATTTCGGACAGCCAGAACCTAAAATTTCAATTTTCATTTTTTACCACCCCCTTTTTATAAATCAAAAACCCTTCTTCCGCAGGAAGTTACGCATATCCCACAGCCGACACATTTGCTTTCATTGATTGTAGGATGCCAGTCTATTTCTTCTCTTGGAATTCCTTTCCATTTTACAAAATTTTCATCTAACATTTTACCATCTTATACCAAACCAAATATGACAATAAAACCAAGAGCGACCATTATCAATCCAGCAATTAAATGGAGTAGTCTTATGTTTCTATCTTTCCATTCAGTTATTTTTTCGGTACTTGCAAATCCAAAATACATAAGCAATGTTATAATCACAAGAGGTAAAACAAAGAAAATATTATATAAAAGAAGAATGGGGACCGCAGCCACCATAGTCGCTCTTTCAGCTAATAATCCAAGAATAAAAATATATGGCCCACCTGTACATGGTAATTCAAATAAACAAACAACAAAACCCATAAGAAATGCTCCAATTGGTGAAGTAACAGCACCAAGCATTTTCTTTAAAGTTGGTCTCCAACTTCTTGGGATTTCCATCACAAAGCCGCCAGCGCCGTACCAAAAATAGTCTTTTATGTTGGCTAACCCGATGAGAATTGCTAAAATTCCTATTATTTTATAAAACCAATAAGACAAGCCAGTGATTTGCAAAGCAGAGAATAACCCCAGTCCAAATAAGAAATATACAATATAAATTGAAATCGTAAAAGCAAAGCCAGCTTTAAGCGCTTTCTTTTTATCTCCACTAACCAACAGCGTGCCTAATAGAATTAATAGTACTGCAATTGCACATGGATTAATTGAATCAACTAATGCAGCGCCTATTACAGTAACAAGAGAGAGTGCTCCCAATTTTTCCAATGGAGATTTAGCGCCAGTCAGGCCTGTTGCTTGAGCTTCTTCTAAACTTGGGCATGCTGCTGTTGGATTGTTTATTATCTCATTTTCCAAATTATCTAGAATTGGTTTATCCCCGATAAGATATTTATTTGAGATAAAGATTGCTGGAACCCCCCTTTCCCCCTCAGAAATATTATAAGCATCAAAATAATTATTTAAGATCAAAGCATTTGATCTGTTATTGTAAATTTCAAATCTATGAATTTCGAGATTTGGATATTTTAATTCTAATTGATTGATCAGAAGCTCAACTCTTGCACAATGAGGACAGCCATCCCCGTAAAAGAAATAAATGCATGTTGTGTTGGCCGGGTCATCACAAGGTTGTTCTATTGTACAAAGTTCTTGTGCATATCCGATATTCGGAATAATAGCTGAACATAAGATTAAAAATAAAAATAGAAATGTTTTTTTCATTTTTTCCTCCCCCTACAACAAGAGTTTTTTAAGACTTTGCCCTTAGCATAACCTAATGCCTTGAAAATATCACAAACCCGCAAATCCTTGATTCTGTAAAAAATCTGTTTGCCTTCTCTTCTCGATTCCACAACCCCCCAATCTTCCAATTTTCCCAGTTGAATGGAAACTGTGGATTGAGCCCTTTTCACATACGGGAATATTTCGCAAACACATTTTTCTCCATCTAAAAGAAATTCGACTATTCTTAATCTTGTTTCATCTGACAAAGCTTTCAACACATTTAACGTTTTTTTCATATTGATATATTTATATTTGTCAATATTTATAAATTTATGGTTTATAAATTTATCGAAAAAGGGTGGTGTGAAAAAATTTCGTTAAAATTTTGTTAGACGATTTGTGAAGTAGTTTCGTTATTTCCCCGTTTTATGAATTTTAACGAAGGCAACAACAGAAGAATTCTCGGTGACAACCTCATTAAGAGGCGAACTCGCAATTGAGCGTAACATACGCGATTAAGCGATGTTTTTCGGACTATCTTAAAAATTATAAATTTTCAGAAAATATGAGTGGGGAAACCTGTAAGGTTTCGGGACCGCTTAATCGCTATTAATTTCTCCGAATGTAGTGAGGATTGGGCTTTGGTACAACATTCTGCAGGAAAAACTCAATTGAAATGATCAAAGGTCTGATGCAAACCGAATTTATGCTAAACTTTTTAAAAATAAAAAAATAGATAAAAAATTAAATCTCAATGACCGATGATGCTAAGGATTTAACTAACAGTTCCCGTTACTGTTCCTGTTTCTTTGAAACCTGTGATGCCTGTATCTACGTTATCGTATGTGATCCGTATGTTTGCTGTATACGAAGAACCACTGGTATATGAACCACATCCTGTTGCAGTTATTATTATTTCTTCACCAGGTGCATATGTTGTTTCCCCACTAGGTTGTGTAATGGTTGCGCAAGTAGTCGTTCCGATTGTTATGGTGATGTTTTCTGAACTCGGAGTTATTTTTATTCTTGAGTCTAGGTTATTTTTTAATCTTAGGTTAAATTCTCCGCCAGCAGTTAGTTTCCAGGCTCCTGTTCGTGGTGCTCCTAAATTTGCGAAGCCTGTTGCTCTTGATCCTGCATATGTCGCTGGGTTGAAAACGCCCAATGCGTACAAAGCTGCTGCCACTATTATCACTATCAGTATTGCCCATCCATAAGTCATGAGATATTCCATTGCTGTTTGTCCTTTCTTTTTGCATTTTTTCGCTTTCATAATATTTAATTTGTTGATGCTCTTTAAATAGTTTATAATTCTAAAATTTTCAGATTTCATTTGATAAACAAAATTTAGGTTTTAGAGTAGCTTTTTTAGGATGATATCTTCTTGAATAATCCACCATAACTTTCTTTATTTTAAAATCTCGGTAGCATCGCACCAAAAACATTGTTGATCAGGAAGTTTGCGCCAAAAAATGCAAGCAGCGAAATTATAACAAGTATAGGAATATATTTTATCCCTGCCTTTTCTTTTCCTGTATCTAAGAGCCCTATTATCAAACCGTTGAATATCGATGTTATTAAAATTGCGATTATAGAGAATTCAAAAAGAAATCTGACAGAAACATGAACACCAAACTTTGCGAAAGGCACATTAGCTGTCATACCTTCTGGTATCTTTGCAACCTTTCCCAAATCTGCTATTGTGTTTATTAGATATCCAGATAAGGCATAAAGTATAGGAGCTGCTAAGCAACCTGCAAATATTATAAATATCACATACATTGTTATGCTCGCTTTTATCTCCTTTTTCAATGCTTGCCTTCTTCTCATATCCTCTGCATTTTCCTCAAGTAGTGTCATTATCTCACCACCGCTTTTTATACCTTCTATTATGAGATTTATTGTTCTTTTCAGGTCTTCAGATCTTATCTGTTTTGGTATTTCAGCCAGACCCTCTTCAACAGATTTTCCCGTCATTATTTCCTTACCTGCTTTTTTTATAGCATCTGATAACGGACCAAACTCACTTCTCGCGGAAAGAAGCAGAGCTCTACTTGTTATATAACCTGCCCTCATATTAGCTGCCATCAGCTGTAAAGCATCAGGTAAAATCTCCTCAACAAATCTTGCCCTTTTATCAACAGCTAATATGATGAAGCCGTGGAAAAGTATAAAAATGGATATGAAAATTGCTATCCAAACAGGTATGAAATATGTTCCTGATAAAATACCTAGAAGAAAACCGATTGCAAGACTTATTGCAAAAGCATAGTTTGTAAATTTTTCTGGTGATGTTTTGCTCTCAAGAAGCCTAAACATTTCATCTAACCATCTCTTATATCTCCGTGGCATCAATTTGTAGACCATATTTTCCTCCGTTTAAATTCCTACCGGCCTTTTTGATTTTATAAGACCTGCTATCATAAACTGGAAAAACACAAGCAATACAAGTATGCCGAAAAGGACATATCCAAGATCGAATGCAAAACCCATAAATGTAGAAAGCACAAGAAGGAATGTTATGCCAAGTGTTGGAAATATAACAGCAAGCATCATGTACATAAGGGCTATCGGATTTAACTGAGAGCCATATTTTCTTATTGCAATTCTTTGGTCAGCTGTTATGCTATCAACCAATTCTTTTATTGTCACACTTATGTCTGCTCCGGATTTAAGCGCATTAACAAGTTGCCAAACAACTCTTCTGAAATGGAGTGATGGGTTTTCTCTTGCAACCTTTTCTAATGCCTCAACCTCTGACTTTCCTGTATTTATTTCATCTACAATCTTTCCCGTCTCTTTTGAGAGAAGCTCATAATCTCCTTTAGATATCGAAACTAACACATTGAAAAGTGGTACTCCTGATCTTATCTCAACAAGCATATGATGCATTGCATAAGGCAGATTAGCCTCTATACTTTTTATTTTTTTCCTTATCTTGAATTTAGGGTACAGCGCTATGTAAAAAAATACAGAGCCTCCTATCGCTGCTCCAGCAGCAATCGATACAAAAAACGATTTTATAATCTCTACATGAGCTACTGCTGCAGCAACAAATATGCAGAGAAATACCATAATAAAATAAAGTATCGTTGTTTGTATGCTGATCGCTATCCATTCTCTTGGTTCAACATCAAACTCTGCTTGTTGCAACTCCCATCGAAGATTTGGAAAGGATTTTGAAATTAATTCGCCTATGCCGAGAAAATTTTTCGATGCTTTTTTTGCTATTTCCAAAGGCAAAGGTATTATGGGTACCCTTTTTTTGTCTTTCTTCACACTCTTTTGCATAATATCTACTTCTTTATCCTATCTAAGACAGTTTTTGGATTTACGTAATAATCAGAAACTATTTTTCCAACCTCATTTATATCATCTATCTTTTTCTCAACCAACCATCTAAGAATTCTTTTTTTATCTTCCAAATCATTGGCTATGGCTTTATTATCCATACCTGTGAAAAGTTTTATATCATTCCAAACCCTCCTTGAATCCTCAATCTGTACAATTTTATCAGTTGAAGGGTTCCATCTAAAAACAGTATTTAACTCTATTTTTACCTCTTCGAGACCGCCTGAAGGTATGAGTTCTGTAATTTCGAGAATCCTTCTTATCTGTCTTCTCCTATCTCTATGTGTTACAACTATGAGTTGCAAACTGCTTAACAAGGTTGTAGGTAGATTTATAGGTGGGTTTGTAAGTCTTCTAAATGTCTCTTCAGCTGTATTTGCATGTAATGTTGCATAAACAGAGTGACCTGTATGGATCGCTTCGAAGAGCACTTCAGCCTCTCTACTTCTCCTTATTTCACCAACTATTATCCTATCAGGTCTCATTCTAAGAGAATTTATCATTAATTGTAACATTGTGACTTCTCCTTTACCTTCAGGGTTTGGCTGTCTTGTTGTAAGGGGTACCCAATGCAAAAATTTGGGTAGTTGAATTTCTCTCGTATCCTCGATCGAAATTATCCTTTGGTTTGGTGGTATGAAACATGTAAGTGCGTTCAAAAGGGACGTTTTTCCTGACGCCGTTCCACCTGCGATGATTATGTTAAGTTCGTATTGTGTTGCTAACCAAAGAAAAGCTGCTGCATCAACTGATATCGTCCCATCTGCTATGAAATCCGTTATTGTCCAAGGCTTTCTTGCAAATTTTCTTATTGTAAGTGTGTTACCATTTGAGGATATTGGAAAAAGTGTGGCATTTGCTCTATCACCTGTTGTTAAATGTGCATCCATAAGGGGGTTTAGATTGTTTATCTGTACACCTATCTTCCTACCTATTTGCGATGCATAATTATAGATTTTTGTTTCAAGAGGTATTTTTATATTTGTTTTCAACCAGCCATATTTTATATGATAAACCCATACAGGTTCCTCAGAATTGTTTATCACAATTTCTTCAAGAAGTACATCAGCAAGCAGCATCTCCAAAGGGCCCAATCCCATTGATTCATGAAGAAGCGTGCCTGCGAGATTTTTCTGCTCTTTTTCAGAAAGGTTTGGAATTTCCTCTTTTATGAGTTTTAGCGCTTCATAAAAAAATTTCTTTTTTGCTTTCTCCATTTCATATTTGCTCATTGTTTCTTCTGTCTTGAATGTCATAAGATTTACTATCTTCTCCCTTATTGTGTCAAGAACTGTGCTTGTTGCAAGCTCTACCTTAGGAAATGTAATTTTATAAATAGGGACATATTCATTTGGATCCTGAACTATGCTAACACTCGCTTTTATTTCATCCGCCTCTACTGTATATTTATCTATTATCTTTTGTTCCTGTTCTTTCGCCATCTACCCCCTCCGTTTTCTTATTATGGCAACTACGATGATAATCACTACAATTATAATTATGAGTGTAAGCAAATAAAATTGATTAGTGCCAAAAAATTGATTAAAAATCAGATTTTGTAATATGTTAAAATTTACATATGCGATCCCTGCGACTATTACTAAAATTATGAAAATTATTAGAAATACTTTCTTTCCGCTCTCAGGCCTTTTTTCAAGCTTTTCTTCAATCTCAGTTTTCTTCGATTTCTTTTTCTCTTTTAATTTCATTATCGGACTTCCTATAATGGGATAATGTATTGTGATAAGTTTGTGGTCTTCAAGAATCCTTGCCCACTCCTCTATTTTGCTTTTTGGTACACGAAGCTCTTTTGCTACTTTTGAAAGTGTTACAATTTTTCTGTCTTTTATTATGTGATAAAGGTTGTCAACGTCTGTTTGTAGAAATGGAAATTTTCCATCACCCTCTTTCCATACAAGACTCTCCTCTTCCTCGACTTTCTTTTCCACAACCTTCTCTTCCTCTTTTTCCTTTTTAGGTGCCTCCTTGTACGGTATCTCTTCATACTCTTCTTTTATGGTTTTTTTCTTTGCAAGATTTCTTTCTATCTCCTCAAGTTTTTTTGAATATTTATCTTTCATTAATACGTATCTTTCATTACCTATTCTCCCTGCTTTGTGTGCCTTTTCTAAAGATTCCAATAGCATCTTTATGCTTTCTTTCTGTCTTTTTAGATCTCTAATCTCATCATCATTTGTCATCTTTCCACCTAGCAATTATATAAAAGTTCTGTGAGGTTGTATTTGGCTGCGTGATACCCATCTATTCTAAACCAATCTGGCAGCCCCCTCACATTGCATGTATTAATATTAGATTTTGTGAAATATAAATAATCAACAACAGAGCAATCGTCACATATTTCTATGCCTTGAGATCGCAATTCTTCTATGTTTACAAAAGATTCTATACCAAAGCCATCTGTTGAATTGCTAAGATTGCCTTCAAGTCTCATCAGAAAATTAGGACCATCTCCACTACGATAATAACCATTTTCAATATCAAGGTTTATAGGTAAATGCCATACAGCAAGAGGGCATGATGTACTATTATCTATGTAAATTTCATAATAGCCAACAGCATTTACGGAATTATTTATTATATCAACTGCATTATCTGCGCCTATAACATAACAATCAACATTATCACTTGGTACATTATTAGTCTCGCCAACAACACCTTTAAATCCAGAAATTCCTGAAGCATCATTAATCACAAGTATTTCATCAGGGTTTGGGTTACTACGGTTAAAAGTCACAGGACCTTCGCAAAAGCCTTTGCTTGAAGTACCGTTTACCAATATTATCGCTGTGTAAGGATATGGAGATTTCATTACAGTCCTTCTAACAAACCCTTCAGAATTGAGTGTATATACTGGATCTTCAACCCCTTCTATAGGTATTTTTACCTCTTTTAGCAAATTCTCTTTTTTTATCCTTGCTGTATCAAGTCTGTCTGATACTGTGATGTTGGCAAAAACAGAAACATTTAATTCAAATCCATTGTGGTTCTTTATTTCAATATGTGTATGGTTAAGTTTTACAAAAAAATTTGTTGGTGTTTTGAGTATGCTATTTTCCCAATCAGGTAGTGTATTATTAACCATTAATCTGCTCTCCGTATCATTTATTTTTCCATTTTCCATAAGCTCTTTGAGCCTAAAAGTAGAATTATCTAGATAAAAACCATTTATTGTGATATAATCTACTGCTGTGAGTAGAGCTCTTTTTCCACATATATCCAAAGCCTTTGAAATATCATCTTCTATGGATGATTCAAGTTGAACTATCTGGTCAGCAATTATCTTTTCAGCTATATCAGTTCTTGTTGTTTGTGAAGATATCATGTATTGTGTTATAAAAATAAATATTGGTATCGCAAGTAGAATAGCTATCAAAGAATATGCTTGTGATTTTTTTGTTCTACCTCTTTTTATCATCCCCATATTCTTACCTCAAATATTGCTGGTCCCCATAATGAAGGTACATTAGATATATACTTTGACTCTGCGTTTGCTTCTAAAACAGATATGTTATAGACAGATAGGTTATTTTTAAGCCTCTGTATAGCATCTTGTATAGCTTCTTCTTTTGTTTCGAAAATATCACCATAGCCTACCATACCCGGGACTGCTATATCATATATAACCCTACTGTCTGGAGAACCTCCTGTTCTGTTTGTTGGGGATATGCCTGTATCTGTGCTTACGGAGTTGTTCTCAGCGGTTGATATGAGATTGGCTGGTATATTTACAATATAAGGGTCTCCTAATTGTATGTAAGGCAGTGCATACTCGCTAAGGTTGTAAACAGTTTGCCAATTCCCTCCTGTTTTTGATGAGTTTATAAGCAATCTATCTGTCCAGTATTCGGATGAATAAGAAGTTACCCTTGCTCCAAGCACTTTAGGAGAATCATAAATATAAAATGATCCATTTTTAGGACTTGTCACATTTCCGCCAAATCTTTCCGATTCTAATGTTAGTATCACTTCTCCATAACCCAAGAGTTTAATAGGTGTATAATTGAACTGAATATAGGAATCTGGATAAAGTACATTTTTCATAGATATATTTCCTGTTATACTTATTGTCTGCGCTCTGTAGCTAGCATTTCCCATGCTTTCTGCGATCTCCCTGTATATTCTTTTTAGTTCTTCTGCATTGCTACTATTATAGAATCTCGTGCAGTTAGGTATCCAATCATTTGATGTGCAGTTCCAGCATGCTATTTTTCTAAGCGTCTCATTGTCAGCATCATTACCAAAAGCAACTGAATAAACCGTTATACCTAATTCCCTTGCTTCGCATGAAAAGTTTATTGCCTGTTGTTTTGCCTGTGTATTCGGACAATCCAATACAGGTGGGTAACAATAATTTGCTTGTCCATCACTCATAACGAGCATTGCTTTATATCTTGTTTTATTATCTTCATGAGATATGTAAAGACTTATGTTATCAAATGTAACTGTTACGTATTCATCACGTCTGTCCCACCTTGCAACCCTTACACCCAGATCCATATAATAAATTCCAGGGGCTTTTATGTATTTTGTTATGTTGTAAATTTTCGATCCCCTTGCATCTATTGGGTCACTCATACAAAACACATCTGGCGTGCCGTCATCCCATGATCCACCACAATTAGAGCCAAGATAATGCATCTCACTTGTGTTGCCAAATCTAGCTTTTACCCATGCTGCTTCTCCTGAATCAAGTCCGTTATCATCATAAATGAAATCAAAAGATAAAGAGGCTGAGCCGTTATTTATTAGTACATCATACATATCTTGTGTTATGTTAAATTGTATTCCGTAAGCACCTGATGCGGGTTGCGTACTGCTTGAACATGTTGAGTTAATAGCACCAACTCTTATTGTTATTGCATCCTCTTCTGCTACAGTAGAATCTTCTGTGTTGTTGTTATAATTTGGATCTGCATTAAACCTAACACAAGGTGATGTAGAATTGTAAACATTTTTTGCCCAATCCCATCCATCATCACCAGCTCCTGGACCGAATGTATTAGCTGTTGTATTCAGGCCAGATGAAAAATCAACTGGCTGAGGTTTATCAGCATTAAGTTCCCAAAGATCAGGATAGTAATAATTTATAGGTGCGTTTGTTTCGTTAAGTATTTCTATAGCCTCTCTTATGCTGCATGATATACATGTGTAATCTAAAGGTGAGTATCTATTTATTTCTCCTATGAGTGAATCTGTATTGTTTGATAGTAGATGCGAATCTCTCATTGCTGTATGATAACTTATAAGACCTACCCTATTTCCCGTATAATTTAGTATAGTATATACAAATTCTTTATCGGATTCTTTGGCAACATTTAGCCTTGTATCGTGACATGGTGAGTCAGGATCGCACAAATCAGGTGTACAATTGGCCTCTACATCGCATGTATTCATACTACCAGAAACATCTGTTATTAGAATCGAATCAGCAGTACCAACTCCAGTTAATATGAAAAATTCTTCTGTTCCAAATCTCAAAGGAATTGTTTTATTACTGAGTTTTGTGTAATCGAGACCCTTATCAATTAAATAGGTGTCGTTTAATGTTGCATATACTTCTCCTGTTTGATTACTTCTAAAAATTTCTTTTCCACCTATGTTAACAAATACAGGTACTCCTGTGTTATTCACGCTAAGGTTATTTTTGTAGTGAAGATATATACTCATATTTTTTAGATCGCCAGGTACATAAAAACCAGAGTATAAATTTATTATCCCATTTATACCTTCAAACAGATATCTAGATGTTGCTGTATTGTTAGAAATATTAACAGATAGTGTGTAGGCTTTTGATGTGTTGTATACAACTTTTAGATAACCACCGCCTATATAATTATCCTCAATCGTTTTTGTGAAATTTATATTTATTTTATTTTCTCCAGGGACAAAAAAACTGCTATCTATATATTCTTTTACGTTTGCTGTCATATTTGTTTTGTTAACAGTAAATTCCTTGACATACTCATCATTTATATATAAAGTAAAATTATTCCCCGCATCTATTTCCATATAGCCATATGATACATTTGCATCATCAGGCAGTTCCAGAAAAACTGTTATATTTCCATCACCTACATATCCGCCAAAGTAAACATAAGATGATGTTGTTTTGCTCATTCTTTGTAGATAAGCATTTGCAGAATATCCAAAAACAGGCTTGCCTAATTCATACCCTGATATCATTGTATGCAATTTAACAACATATGATCCCTCTCCAACCTCGCCAGTCTTATATATGGATGTGTTGCTTGTTTTTGTGCTTATTACAAATTCATAATTATAATTTTTAGGAAGTATATGATAAAGCGTGCAGTTTGCAATCTTTGCCGCAATTTCAGTTTTTCCAGATGCCCATAATCCTCCTAAAACATCCAAAACTGTTCTATTCATAATATCTGAAACAGGAAAGTCCACAAGACTGCTTATATTGCAATAATCAGAAAATGCTGAAATATTTGTTTTTCCTAAAGTATTTATCACATCCCTGCCTACATAATACATTCTTTGATATTTCATTTCAGGATAGGTTTGTGTATATCTTATACTCATCAAAAATCCTGCCATAAGCAGAAGGAGCCCTGCTGCAACAACAGCGTCCAAAGAAAGTAGAAAACCTTTTTTTCCCATATTAATAAATATTTGTGCAAATATTAAAAATAGAGAGGAAAGCTGGGGTAGCGAAGCCAGGTTCAACAGATAGAAAACTATCTGAAAAGCGCCGGACTTGAGCACTGGATACTGAGAGCTAAACAGTATGCTAAGCATCTGTTTTAGCTATGATCTCATGGCTTGACTCTGATAAGCTTCTTAACATAGAAGCTTTGGAGAAATCGGCGGGTATGAAGAGTTGTCCAGTAATGATATCCGGTGGGCGTAAAGGTATCCCAAAAATCCTACGATGCCCGCGCAGGTTCAAAATCAGCCTTTTGGAAAAATGAATCTGAAAATGAAAATCCTGCCCCCAGCGCTAATTTTTAAAAATCAGTTCAGCTTAATTAAATAAGCGACGATTCGGTTCTTCTACTATAGGATAATACACAAAGTGCTTTTTTTCAAAGTAGATTTTAAAATCTAGTCAGGCAGAAAGAAATAGAAAGTTTGCATTCCTTGTAAAAAATAAAAAACAAAAAAGGAAAGATTTATTAGCTCTTTTTCTTTTCTGAAAGTTCTTTTATTTTATTTTCTATTTCTTCTAGAGTCTTTTTTAGATATTCTTGCTCACTCTTCAAAAACTCTATTTGTTGCTCTCTACTCAAATACTGTAAGCAAGGTGGTAAAGTTCCTGCTCTCATCCATCCTGGCATTCCTGTTAGCCAAAACATTCGTCTATGTCCTCTTCCCCAAAACATTTATTTCACCTCCATTTTGTGCTTTTGCACATAATAATTATGTGCATTTGCAAGTATTTAAAGTTATCTATTCAATTTCGCTCTTAACAACAAGAACATGATTAAGCAATTTATTTCTTCTTTCATCGTCTTCTAGATTGATAATTTTCTTAGATCTTACAACACTAAAACACTCAAAAGAGATTGTTCCATCGTATCCTATGTTTTTCACTTTTTTAATTATTTTTTCCAGTTTTGATTTATGAGAAAAGAATAAGTGATCTATGCTATTGAAAACATCATGTATGTGAATGTGGTTAATTTTCTCTCTTAGCTTTAAAAAATCTTTTAGTTCTCCTCTTGATGTTTTCAATACATGCCCTATATCTAGAGTCAAACTCAAATTTGGAACTTCATTTAATATTTCTTTAATTGTCTCACTCTTGCAAAACAGATTATGAGTCGTGTTCTCTAACATGAGTTGAAGCTTCTTTCTCTTACAAAAATTAGATATTTTATTCAAAGATTTTATGTTGTTCTCTATAATTTCTTTACTATCGAGAATTTCACTATACGAGGGATGAATTGTAACTTTTTCTGCACCAATTTCTTTGAATAGTGATATAAGTTTAGTTGCTCTAGATATCTCTATTTCATTATACTCTGAAAGGTTGATATTCCAGTCAAGATGACCAACAATGTTGAAAGATTTTAAAACTGTCTTTGCTCTTGAGTTTAAAGAATCTAGTTTTTCAAGTCTTAAAGTAAGTTCTAGAAAATCAAAATGTTTTTTACAAAAGTTGATTTCTGAAAATATTTTTCTCTCATCATAGGTGAAGACGTATCCGTATTTCATGGGATCCCCAAATGTTTTATATTAAGATTTCCCACTAAGAATTTTATTTTGTTTATCCCTTACATAAGTAAAAATTAGTTTTGTGCATTTGCAAGTATTTAAATCTTTATTCCCAATAAAAAATATGCCAATATGGAGATGGTGTTGTAGGAGAATGGGACCAGGAAGACCTTTTAACTACTTGTATATTTCAAACTTACCGCAAGTTAAAGAATTCATTCCAAGACCAATGTTAAATACTGAACCAATTGAGTTAACATATCCTGAATTCGAAGCTTTTAGACTTAGCGATCTAGAAAAATTAACGCAAGAAGAAATTGCAAAAAGGATGAATACTTCTAGAGGAACAGTTTGGCGTTTATTAGAGAGTGCGAGAGAGAAAATTGCAAAAGCTTTGAGCGAATCGAGACCAATAATAATTTCAACAAAGGGGGAAATAGAAAAGGTGGAATAAAAATATTTAAGAGAAAAATTTAATTAAAAATTATGAACGGTGAACATCGGGTACAATTCTAATGAAGATTTTAATATTTCTCAATCTAAACAATTCTTCTATGAAATTCGAATCAAAACTTCAAGAAACAAGATGGAATATTGCTCATGAAAAAGAAATTTGGAAACTATGGCAAGAGAAAAAGATTTATAAATTTAATCAAAACGCAGAAAAAATAAATACCAAAAGCCCTAAAGCGAGAGATAGAATTATTAATAAAATTGTTAGTTATTATGCTATCGTTCACAGATCTTAAAGTAATTCCATTACTATTATTTAAAAAATTGTTAGTTATGTTTATGTTTGAAGATCAAGAACGTATATACTGCCAGGATTATTTAAATTGGTAATTGTAATGCTGTGTTTATCAAAAAAAAATAATAAAATGGTTTATCATCTATTGTGTTGGATGTATCGATCTATAGAAATACCTGTTTCTGTAGGCAAGATTGTGTTGTGAATAGAAAATTTTTATTTCCACGCATTATAATTCCTTTGCTTTTATCTTGAATAAGACAGTTCTTTATTGTATTGCCTGAACTATAAATAACAATTCCATTACCCCACCCACCAATTATGCCATTTCCACCACAGTCTATTGTAATATTATCATTTTGGATAGTAATGCAAGTTCTATAATTATGAAGTTATATTATTAATAAGTTTTATTTTGCTCCATTAACCTTAGCGAAAGCGTTACACTCCCAACAACTCGGACAATTAAATTCTCTATTTAAATTGTTTGCTAAAATAAATAGTGAATTGTCTTGTGAGGTTAAAAAATGTGGATTAATTACATCAACCTCAAAGTATAAAGCCCATCTCTAACCCGAGTTGCATCCCATTTATACAAAATTCCGCTTGTCGGAATTGTGTGTGATTCTATTAATAAGTCCAATTTGTTGGTTGGACCCCCCTGGCCATATTCTAGTCTATACCCTGCAAAATTGGCTGGGTTAATATCGCCCACCACCTATACTGTTCCATTCAAAATTCCGCTCGTATCAAGTCTTGCAATCGGCGGCTTCGTGGACTGGACACTTGCCAAAGCATCTATTCTTCCGTAGCCTTGAGTTAAAATATCATAAGATTGATTTGTTTGTGAATTTTTAAACACATTTACTTAAAAAAGAACACAAATCTTATCAGAAGTATGCCTATTATGACAAGCGTTATGAGACCGAGGATGACGAATTTTGTTGTTCCTAGTACAACACCTGTTGGTACCTTTGTTTCATTCTTAGGTAAAGGAGGTATCTCCTCAATAGCGACCTCCTCTGATGTGACATTTGAAATTTCTGTTTCATTTGTGACAACTTCAACAGGAATTGTTATCTCTCTTCCAAAATTATATGATGTTACATTAAGCTTTACTATATATCTACCCAATTCTGCATTATAAGGTGGGGAGAGATAAAGATAAATTGTTTTTTCTTCACCAGATTTTAATTGAATTTTATCAATGTTTATATTCACCCAATCAGGAGCTGTCATTTTTATAAAGTAAACATCCTCTTTTCTACCAGAGTTTCTTATTTTTATAGGTATGGTATTTGATTCGCAAGTTTTAACCTTTTTTCCATTACCAACTTCTATCGTAGCATTATAACAAACATCTTTTGGTTCTACTATTAATGTTACATTTTTTTCCAATGATGTGTGTTTTGATGTGAGCTTTACAGGCACATAGTATGTTTTATTAGGTGAGTAATATACGTAATATGGTTCTTGATAAAATGATTTTGATTCATTTGGTTTCAACAAAAAGTTTTCAGAGATTTTTGAATTGCCTATGCTTAGTGAATATTCATCTGAAAATTCTCCTGTGTTCCTTACTATTATTGTGTAATTTATCATATCGCATTGACATGCTGTCTGGGTCTCTGGCTCCAATTCTATAATTGCTGAATAGCAGTTTTTTGCAAAAAGCTTTGTTTTGACATAATCTGTGATTTTTCCATCAGTCACTGTTATTGTTATATTTTTTTCTGTCTCAGGTTCCATTTCATTTGTATCAACATTCAGTTCTATTGTTTCCACTTCATTAGGCTCTATTGTTAACTCATTTTTTGAAAGTGAGCCGAAATCTGTTGTAATATTATATGTGTCTGTTAATCTTCCTGTGTTCTTAACAGTTATTTCATATTTTGCTAAAAGGCTTTGGCATATAGATCTTTCAGCCTGGGAAATTGACACAGAAACGCCTCTACATTCTATGGAATCCACAGAAACCTTTAATGTCTTTGTCAATTCAGGATAATTTGTGGATTTTATTTTTATTTCAAAATCATGTTTTCCTAAACTTTTTGGTTCAACAAAAAGATTCAATAGCTTGCTCTTATAACCTGCAACATTTATCTTATCCTTTTCTGGCCTTACCCAATCAACATTTGTTGAAATGATGTATGTATCATTTTTTGAACCTGTGTTATTAATAATGAGGGTATAAACTGATGTTTGATCAACGCATACCTTATTGTCCTCAAGCCCGTAAACATCCGACCTTATAACATCCATTGAAAAATCATAGCAGTTATATATGTTCAATTCAACTGTTTTTTGATCTTTAGCATATGAGTTCTGTGATTTTGCTTCTATATCTATTTTTTGAACACCTATCAAATCCTTAGGAGGTATTACAGTAACTGTTATAGGTTTTCTTTCTTCAGGGTTAAGTGTGACTGAGGTCTTTGTTATCTTTGCCCAAGGAACTGAAACAGTTATATCAAATGTTTCTCTGAGCCTGCCTAAGTTTTCAATTTCTATGTTGTAATCAACTGCATCTCCTTTACAAATGCTCTTAGAATCTGCATAAATAGAAACATAATGACATCTTAAAACATCAACTTCAAGCTTTTTCGATATCTTTTCTCCGTAATCAGATGTTGCGATCACATTAACATAATATGTCCCCGGCTCCACAAAACAATTTGGTGTAAGATATAATGTTATATCTCCTACTTTGCTTCTTTCCCCAGGAGCTAATGTCAGTTCTCCTCTGCCTTGTGAAGTACCTATGAAACCTGTCCATCCATTCGGCATCTCAAGTTTGAATGTGTACGTATGCGTAACATCATCAAGATTTTCAATTATCGGGTCGACATCGCCACCAATAGCACTGCATGGGCATCCTGATGTTTTTTCAGGATATAAATTAAAATCCATATTTGAATATGCTTTTACATTTGGTACAAATAGCAGTATGAGAGTTCCAAGCAAAATCAAAATCTTTAAATTCATTTTCATTATTTCACCGATATATTTATTTTGGACGTTAAATTTATAAATGTTATTGATATTTGGTAGTAACTTAGACCTCAAATTTTTCCTCCCTTTTTTCTTTTTTAAGCCTTGATTTTCCTATGTAAAGGAGTGTGATAAGGCCGATTATAACCAATAAGAAAACCCCTATTATCCAATTTTCTTTTAGTGCTGAAACAAATCCTGTTAATATTTCTGATCCAGACGAACCAATAACCATTTTTTGTGTCTTAAGATGGGCAACATACATGTTTATATCCTTCGTAAATGTTCTTTCTTTATGATCTTTGTCAAGGCCTTTTACAGTAACAGTAAAGCTATAACTACCAAGCACCTGAGGAGAAACCTTTATGTAAGATGTTTTTATATCAGAAACGCTTACTGTTTTCTCATAATCAAGCCAATCTTCTGGAATGCCTGTCACATCTATTTCAAATGTCTGTTCATATGGTGTTTCCATGTAAACATAAATAACACCTGTGCTTCCTAATTCAATATCAAGTATTCCAGGATATATTTTTACATCTGTATCTTTCATAGAGCCTGTAGGAGGTTCAGGAGGAGTTGATACTGATACATTAGGCTTTTCAACCTTTATAGTAGCGTATTTCCTTGCGTAAATTCCGCAATGAGCATATGCCTGTACCATTATTTCATGTGTGCCTACAGAAAGCGGTACATTGAATGTTTTTTCATAATATCCTTCAGGATTTAGACTTTGTGTATAAGTGTTTTTAAGGCTGCCGTCAACATAAAGCGATATGTCAAATGATTCGTAACTGCTTCCTTTATTTTTTATAACAACCCTTACCCAAGCGTTCTGATTTTCTAAGATTTTTTCAGAATAATCAAACTCTGTTATAGCAACATCGCAGTATTCTTGTGTGCTTCTTTCCCTAACATTTACATAATCACTTTCTGTATCCCAGTTTCCATCATAATCATAAACTGTTGCCTCGCATTTGACTTTATCATTGCTTTCTACATAGCTTTCATCAAGAACATCCTCATCATAATCATCATAGCCACTTACTTCTTTGTTAATTGTCCTCATAACATAATCATTTACATACCATCTAAATCTTATGTAATCTAAATCGCCATTAGGGTCTGAAACATATACTCTGCATTTAAGATCTTCATCTTCATAAGGATTTGAAGGTGAGATTTCTATTGAATCTATTTCTGGTGCACCCCCACCACCACCGCCTTCACCAACATATATTGTCACGCTGTCCCACTCTGACAACAACCCTTTATCATCCTTTACTCTGAGTTTCGCATAATATGTTCCTGAGCGTCTATAAGAATGATATACTTGCGCATTTGAAGTCCATCCAGTATTGTAGCCATCTCCAAAATCAAAATAATAGCTTACTATATATCCATCTGGATCATATGATTCTGATCCATCAAATCTCACATTCTCATTTACATTTGGATCTATAGGGCTTGCTGATAAAATTGCAACAGGATATTCATTCTCATTTTCGCTTATTGTGACTGTTGTGCTTTCATCATCCCTTGCATTTTCTCTATCATATACAATTACTTCACATTCTATAAGATCTCTGGGTTGTGTATAAACATAGCTTAATGTATCCGATGACCTGTCTGAAAATCCGTTTACAGATTTTGTCTGGGTTCTTATCAAAGCATTGTTTCTGTACCATCTGAACATAACATAATTGAGATTACCATCCTGATCTGAAACACTTACAGAACATAACAAATTATCATCATCTTTTGGCTCTTCAGGTGTTATTGAAATCATATCTACACTTGGTGCTCTATTCACACTTCTGCTTACTGAAACTGTAACTTCTGACCATGCTGATTCTAAGCCACTGTTATCCCTAACTTTTAATTTTGCTATGAATCTTCCTTCTCTGTTATATGAATGTGTGACGACTTCCCTGGATATCCATCCAGAATTAACACCGTCTCCGAAATCGAAGAAATATGCAACAACTCTGCCATCTGGATCATAAGAATCTGATCCGTCAAATGTTGCTGTTTGGAAAGGTTCAAGGTTTGAAGGATTTACTCTAAGGATAGCAACAGGATTTGTTGGTATCACACCTCCTCTTATAAATACTATTCTATATGCACTGTTGGACAGATATTCAGTGTCATATACAGTAGCTTCACATTTTATGCTATCCATAGGCTGTGTTATTGTGTGATCCAATATATCTTGTGCACTAGCCGAACCACCACTCACATACCTTGTTGTTAATCTAACAAGATTTCCGTTCCTTGTCCATTTGAAAGCAACATAATAAAGGTTTCTATCAGGGTCTGAAACCGTTGCTGAACATAGCAAATCATCATTATCCTCTGGCTCTTCTGGTATTACTTGTATTGAGTTTATAACAGGTGGTCTGTTCTGAGGAGGCTGACCACCGCCTATTGTAACGATATCAAAACCATCTCCATATGCGCTTTCATTATCATAAACTCTCACACTACATTTTATGACATCCCTTGGGCTTGTCTGTCTTGCGCTTAATACATCTTGAGCATTTCCACTGTTACCATGCAAATTAACCCTTGTTGTTCTTATGAGCAAATCGTTTCTATACCAGTTGAATGTCAAATAGTCTAAATTTCCATCTATATCCGAGACGGATGTTACACATGTTAAATCATCATCGTCTCCTGGATTTTCAGGAAATATATTAACATAATCGACAATAGGTGGGTGGTTCTGTGGTTGGGTGCTTACATATATTGTCACACTTACCCATCCAGATTCTGCACCAAGATTGTCCTTAACCTTTAGTCTTGTTATGTATTCGCCTTGCATCTGGTATGCGTGATATACAACATTCTCTGATATCCAGCCAGTGTTATGGCCATCTCCAAAATCAAAATAATAGCTTACTATATATCCATCTGGATCATATGATTCTGATCCATCAAATCTCACATGTTGATTAACCCTCACATGTGTAGGGCTTGCTGATAAAATTGCAACAGGTATTTGATTAGGTGGTTGCTGGCGGCTAACATTTATCATTACTGGTTGACTCCATTCTGATTCTACACCATCGTTGTCTTTAACTTTAAGTCTTGCGTAATAAATTCCCGGTTGCTGATAAGCGAAATATACATAATTGGTTAAAACCCATCCTGAGTTCTGTCCATTACCATAGTCGTAAAAATAATATCTTACATATCCATCTGGATCATAGCTCTGCGACCCATCAAATCTCACATTCTCATTTACCTGCGGGTTCGTTGGTGCGGCTGATAATCTTGCAACAGGTGGTTGGTTTGTTCTGGTAACTGTGAGGACAACAAAATTTGAGGCAACTGATGCTTCACCATCGCTTGCGTAAAACTTTGTCATCTCGCTTCCATACCAATTTGTCTCAGGTATTAAAAACACGCCTGTAGCATCATATCTTGCTGATATGTGAGCTAAAGCAGGGTTGTTTGAATATTGAAGTGCATCTCCATCAATATCTGAAAAATATTGGCTTAGATTTATTCTTTTTCCTGTGTTCATAGGCCAGGTTTGATCTGGTATCGGTCCGAAAAATTGTGGGGGGGAGTTCTGTATCACCACAGAAGCAGATTGGACCTCATCTCCAGCCATACCATGAGAATCTTTTGGCTTTACTTTGCAATACCATTGATCATGTTTAGTTGTGTATGTGTGAGATAATATTCTGCTGTTAATATTTTGATTAATACCATTTTTGTACCATGAGAATTCTGTTGCACCTTCTGGGTCTCCATCAGGATCGTAATATTGATAATCGCATATTAGATCATCATTTGTTTTCGGGTTTGTGGGTGTTATATGTACATTTCTTGCCTCCGGAGGTCTGTTTCTCACATTGACTTCTGTTTCCCTATAAGCATAAGCATTTTTCTTATCATAAACTGTTGCCTTGCATTTTATTCTGTCATTAACATTCAAATTTGTGTGGCTCAAAACATCTGTCTGTGATGCTGAGCCTCCGCTCACTGATTTTGATTGAGTTCTGATAACCTGACCATTTTTTGACCATTCAAAAACTATCCTGTCAAGATAACCTTGTGGGTCATTTCCATCAGGATCAGATGCTGATGCAGAGCATGTAAGATCATCATCCTTTGTGGGATTTTGAGGTGAGATTGAGATTGAATCTAATGTAGGATTTCTATTTATTATAGTGACTTGGCTCTCTCCGGAAGATTGAGAGTTTCTTTTATCATAAACTGTTGCCATGCATTTTATTGTGTCTCCAACACCTGTCTGGTCAGCAGTGAGCGTATCCTGAACATTTGCCTGCGTACCGCTAACACTTATTGTCTGTGTCCTTATAGTCTGGCTGCCTTTTACCCAATTGATCACAACCCTGCCCAAATATCCATTAGGGTCATTATCTGGATCCGAAACTGTTATTGAACAAAGCAAATTATCATCTGTATTCGGATCTTGAGGCGAGATTGAGATTGAATTAACAGATGGATTTCTGTTTGTTATAGTGATATCATCCTCACCCTCATACTGATTGTTAAGTCTGCGAACCTCGCATTTCCATGTATCTCCAATATATGTGTTTGCATTTCCAAGTACGTTCATGCCTTGCTGATCATATCTTAAAACCCCGTTCTGGAACCATTTAAATCTGAACAAGTTAGGATTCGGATTTCCTTCAATATTGCATGTTAGATCATTTTCTGTATAAGCAGGGTCTGGTGTGATCCAAACCCTTGTTGCAAAAGCGCTTTGGCTAAACAAAACCAAACTCAGCATCAAGATCAAGAATAGTTTTTTCATGGTTATTTGCCTCCAATTTTCAAACCGGCATGATAAGAGCTACCTGAATGATTGCTCCTCATAAGACTTCTCTCTTTTTCATAGCCAATTTCTAATCCAACAATTCCGTAGTTTGCAAGAGCTTCTATATCCAATCTCAAATCCCCATAACCCTGATTTGTCCCTCCTAAACTTCTTGTTTTGTATTCTACTTGAGGCTGTAAGACTAATGAAAATTTTCCTGTCTTAAATCCAACAGGTACTTTACCACCAAAATTATAAACATCTCCCCAATTATCTATATGTGTTTCACCAAGATTGCTAACAGCTTTGTCGCTGTTTCTCAATCCAAAACTGCCATCTACTATAACACCAGCCTTTATTTTGTTGCCAATGGAAACTCCTAATTCTCCGAGCGCATTTAGATCACTTCTGTCATGAATATGTCTATAGCTTTCTGATCCGGAAGGATATTCTGATTCTTGGCGAGATAAATCTGTTTCAATTCCAATACCACCTATAATAGGTGTTGTTAATTCCATTATATCCAAATTAGGTGTTCCTACGTAAAGTTTTCCGTTCAGCCTGAATATGTAAAAATGTCCTATTTCCTTCCCACTTTCTAAATAAGAACCTGAACCTTCGAAAAAATTCAGCGATCCACCAATTCCTGTTTTTCTTCCAAAATGTATGCCTAATTTACCATAACCACCATCTGTTCTTTCTCCAACACAAACCAACTTAGGATCTCCAAACTCATCTAAGCTACCAAAATAACCAGCACCTGCAGTTATTATAAGATCAGGTTTTTTAGGCTCATAAATTTTAACAGGAGTTACAGTTCTGATAGTTTCCTGTTTGGGTTTTTGAGCCAATATTGTATATAAGTTATATTGTTTATCAAGTTGTGTTGAGCAAGGAATCAATAAACCACTGCCATCGAGCTTAAAATCAGAGATTTCAAATTTTTTTCCTAGTGAATTGTTGCCCTCATTGAAATTTTTTAGATCCTTTAAAATAATTTCCATAGCATCAGGGTTTTCAACCTTTCCACCAGAATATCGTATATATTTTATAATACCCTCTGCAACTTTTTCCAGATTGTCTGTTTTGTCAGAAGCTACAATCCCATATGATAAATTTGGATGAATAGGCACGACGCCATTTTTCAGAAGATTTGAGTAATATGCTGTATCCAAATTGCTCTGCCATGGTTGATAAGCAGGGTTGCCTTTTTTTGCTAATTCAAGTGCCTGAGCGGTATTATTTAATGCTGGACCAAGAGCGCACAATAAAGCCGTTCCAATCAAACACAATTTTAAACCAGGGCCTACTTTTGTTTGAATCCTACCATTAGGGCCGAAGTTTAATTTTGTACTGCCATCGCATGGTTGACTAAAATATCTCTCAGAATCAGATATCCTCAATCTCAGATTAATATCATTAGGATCAATTTCACAAATATATGGTCCTAGTGTGTTTGGATTAAATGGTGTGCCATCGTCTAAAATAAGTTTCAGTTGATTTAAATATTCAATAGGGTCGAAATAATCGCCAACCTCTTTCATTAGTTTCTCTGCTTTTGAAATCCATTCTGGTTCTAAACCTCCAAGTTCTAAAATCCTCATTTTTCCCTCAATATCCATTTCTCCCCACCATATTTACTATTTAATGGTGATTATTTTTATGTATTATTATTTGACCGAAAGATTTATAAATCTTTTGTATATCACCATCTATGAGTGACAAGCACTAAATATATTATTATGTATATTTATAAGGCTTTATGGGTTTTGTTTTTTTCCCAAATCTCCAAAATGCTTTTTTATCGTCCCTTCTTCATTTCCCTATCGCTTCTCAGTTTTTTGATCGCTTCGTAAACTAAAGCAGCACCGAAGATATAGAAGATTAAAAGAAAAATTGCAATTGCAGATTGCACACCGAACTCAGCCTCCCATTGGGACATTGTGAAAAATGATACGTATATTGCTATGGATATTGCCATCAGACCGAATATAAAAGCTGATACTTCAAGAAACCTGTCATGTATGTCAATCTTCTCTGTTTTTGGTACAATTATTTCAGTAAGGATTATCAAAACACCTATGATAGTTATTAGTATGCCTATCCAGTTTACAAAAAAGGTAACGACTAAACCTAAGCTTGTAATTACTATGCCTATTAATAGAATAATCATTGTTTTTGCAATAGAACGTACTCTCAATTTCCTTTCAGATCTGACATCGGTTTTGGTTTTTGATCTGACCATTGGATAATTTTTAGATTTATGATTTAAAAATTTGAGCAAAACTTTTGAGAAACACTTTTATTATAGTTTTTTAAATTGATTTTATGGATATACTCAGTATTCAAAATGCTATTGAAAATGCAGTGAAAACTTTATGCAATCAGGATAATGTTTATCACAAAGACCCAAAAACCCTCAGAAAGATGGCAGAGGAATTTGGTATAAAAACAGAATTTGGGAATTACAATTTTGTTTCTTCTGTAAAAAATAGAAGCGCTGACTTGACAGTCTATATTGGTTCTGAAAAGGTTATGCAGAAAGAACTAAATGAAAACCAAAAAAGAATTCTCTCAAACATTGAAAAAACATTGGCTGATGTTCATGAATATTTTAAAAAAGCGCCTTTTGTGTGCGTGAAAAGAAGAATGGGATCAAATCCTTATTTCACCCCTATATGCACACTTTTTGTTTCTGTGCATAAAAAGGATGCTGTTAGGCTCGCTTACATGGTATGCGAAACGCTTTTTGATCTCAAAGAAGGTCAAACAGGCGAGGTAAAGCCAAATCTTTATTTGGTCTACATTCCTGAATGGCAGGAGAAGGACAGACAGATAATTGTTTTTCCAGAAATAGGTATAACATACGTCCTTGGCTCTGACTACTATGGTGAGGCGAAGAAAGGATTTCTCAGAATGGCTATGTGGTATGCAAAGCAGAATGATATGCTTGGTCTGCATGCTGGAGCAAAGATTTTAAAAGTTAGGGATGTGAATGGTAAGATAAAAAAATATGGTATGATAATTTTCGGTTTAACTGCAACAGGAAAAACAACACATACGTGCCATGATCACGGTCTAAAAGAAAAAGAGGAGGGGATTGAAATAATTCAGGATGATGTTGTTTTTTTGAGAAAAGATGGTGCAGCGCTTGGTTCTGAAAAAGGATTTTATGTTAAAACAGAAGGGCTAAATCCAAAAACACAGCCTTTGCTTTACAATGCGATAATCAAAACCGATTCTATCCTTGAAAATGTTATGGTTGATTATAAAGGTAAGGTAGATTTTAGTGATCAAACCTTAACAGGAAATGGAAGAGGCATTATACAGAGAACTAGCTTAGGTAAATATATGGGAGATGTGAATTTACCATCTTTATCTGAACTTGATGGTTTGATCTTTGCTTTCATAACAAGAAGGAATACTGTTGTTCCCATTGTTTCAAAGCTCACATCTGAGCAGGCTGCTGCATTTTTTATGCTTGGAGAATCTGTTGAGTCAACAGGAGGGGATCCTAAAAGGGCTGGAGAATCCGTAAGAGAGGTTGGTACAAATCCATTCATAATAGGTGATTATGCACAAGAAGGTAATTGGATTTATGATTTTCTGAAAATTAATGAGGGGAGAACTCAATGCTATTTACTTAACACAGGAGGCGTTGGTGAAATTGTAGAGAAGGATGAAAAAGGAAATAAGATTGTTAAACAGAAAGTTCTCAGAGTCGAGATAGAAGAGATGGCAAACATAATAAAAAGCATTGTAAAAGGTGATATTGAATGGATAAAAGAACCTAATTTTGGTTTGTTAGTCCCAAAATCGATCAAAGGTGTTGATATGAAGAAATTCGATCTAGAAAAATTCTACACAAAAGATCAGGTAAAAACTCTTGTAAATCAGTTAAAGAAAGAGAGGGTTGAGTGGCTAAAAAGGTTTGAGGGGCTCAAAAAAGAGATTATTAATGCACTATAAATTCCACATTTTCTTAGCCAAATTGCCGTTGTATTTGAATTTGTCAATAAGCTTGGCTGCCTTCTCCTTCTGCTTTCTGTGATTTTCCAAAAAATCGTTTATTTTGTCAATCAATATCTGTTTTAATTCTCCTGTAAGAAGTTTTCCTGATTTGTAATCATCATATATCTTTTTAAGTTTCTTTTGATCTGGTTCAAAAAATATGCTGAGCCACTGATATGAAATATCAATCTCTGGATTCCCTCCTTTTTCCCTGTGCTCCTTTATTGTTGGTTGGCCTCCTGAAAATGCATATTTCATTATTTTTTCTTTAACAGTTTTTGGATCATCACTAAGATAAATAGCAGTTTCTTTCAAACTGGCTGACATCTTTATTTCAGGCCCTTGCAGACTTGGTAAAAATTTGCTGTGAATTGCTGCAGTTTTTGGATAACCAAGCTTAGGTGCTATGTCTCTAGCTACTCTCCAATAGGGATCTTGATCTATTGCTGCTGGGATTAAACATATTTTTTTCTCAAAAAAACATGGTGCCATCTGTATTGCAGGAAAGAAAATCATACCTATGTTTGTTTCATTCTTAAACCCGAATACAGCTCTAACATTTGAAAAATTAACTTTTTTTGCAATCCTCATTACTATCGGATACATCTTACCCAAATATTCAGAGTCCCTAAAAATGAATGTTTTTTCAGGATCAAAACCAATAGCAGCTATATCCAAAATATTATCCTCTGCATATTTTTCTATTTCTTCAAATTTTGCATCATCTTTGAAAAAAAACTTCTCATCATCTGTTATTTGTATGTAAAGATTAGCATTGAATTTTTCTTGAAGCCATTTTGTAAAAACAAATGGTATTAAATGGCCTATATGCATATCACCAGAAGGCCCTCTACCAGTATAAAGATAAAAACCATCTCCTTTTTCATAACTTTCTAAGGCCTTGTCAAGATCTCTGTGAGAAAAGAAAAAGCCATTATCAAGAAGGAAATGCGAATCTCTTGCTAATTTTTTTATCCTCTCAAGTAAATCATTATCTATCTTTTGCGTACCAAATCTTTCAATCAATTTATCATAATCTACAAGCCCAGAAACCTCCCATGGTGTTACTGTGAATTTTTCCTTCATGATTTACACCTCGTTTTTCACAATCTCATAAAATTTCTTAGCATTTTTATTTTTCTCAAAATATTTTCTTACAGGTTCAAGAATATCGTTCAGATTTTTAGCAACAGCTAATTTTAGGTCAAGCGGGTGAAGCTTCGCCTCTCTATAATAAGATTCGAGATCAGAGTAGTTATAAAATTCGATATTTCCACCGTACTTTTTCGGCCTTTCTATTAGGATGTTTTTCCTCTTCCTGAATATTATATATTTGCATATATCAAGCACTGGGTTGTTCTCTATAATTTTTTCTGGACAATATGCTGAATTTATTTTCTCCTCAATTTCCTTTTGTGAATCGTGTATGAAAATGGCGCTCATCGGTTTGCTTTTGCTCATTTTAAGATTATGTTGATCCTTTCCCATCCTCTCCTTTGCTTGCAAACCAAGCAGTAGATGGTGATGCACGCAAACAGGTTTATACCATCCAATTTTCTCTCCGACCTCCCTGCTAAGCATCGTTGCATGCCTTTGATCCATACCTAACTGACATATATCCACATTCAACTGAAATGGGTCTGCCGCTTGCATATTAGGATATAAAATTTGCGCCACATATTGCATTTCTTTTTCACATCTGCCCATTATAGGAGAGCATCTTATCATTCTGCTAATTGTTGTTATTTTGGCAATCTGCAATACCTTTTTCCAATATTCGCTATCTTTAACCAAATCTGATGCCCACACAATCTCTATTTTATCAGTATCAACTCCGCATGCCTTCCATGCTTCAATGAGATATTTACCTGCAAACTGTATTTTTTCAAGATCGCCTCCCATCTTATTGTTTATCCATGCGTACCAGTCGGCAATGAGAATTTTGAATTTTATTTTTGCTTTAAGAAGATCTTCGATTTTAATTGCTCTCAAAATTCCAGAACCTAAATGTGCAAGCCCGCTTGGCTCAAAACCATCATAAGCATATATTTTATCTTTTGTCTGCAAAAGTTCTATTAATTCGCTTTCTGTTATAATTTCCTCTGTTGGTGGGCTTTTTATCAGCTTAAGCCTTTCTTCAATATCCATAATAATTTATTACTTCTCTCTATTTATTTAATTAAATTGGTGCTGTTATGAAAGTCAAAGATTTTTGTTTGAAGAGCGGGATGAAGGTTTCAGAACTTGTTAGTCAAATGGGGTATGCTGGATTTCAAGCAACTCACATAGGAAAGGCTGTTGATATAATTAAAAAAATGAAACAGGATAAAGCAACAATCTTCCTTTCATTTACAGCCAATATGGTCGCTTCTGGTTTAAGGAGCGTTTTTGCAGAGCTTGTCAAAAGAAAATTTGTTGATGTTATTGTTACAACAGGCGGGGCTGTAGAACATGATTTGATAAAAGCATATGAACCTTACATATTAGGTGACTTCAATATGGATGATGCTCAATTGCATAAAAAAGGTATAAACAGAATTGGTAACATACTTGTACCGAATGAAAGATATATACTCTTAGAAAAGAAAATGCAGGATATTTTCAAAAAAATCTATGCTGAGAAAAAAATAATAAGTCCGAATGATCTCATTTTCGAAATGGGTAAAACAATAGATGACAAAAATTCCTTTTTGTACTGGGCAACAAAAAATAATGTACCAATTTTCTGCCCTGGTATAACAGATTCTGCAATCGGCCTCCAGGTTTTCTTTTTCAAACAGGATCAAAAGGATTTTGTAATTGATGTGACAGGGGATATGAAAAAGCTCGCTGACATAGTTTTTTCAGCAAAAAAAACAGGTGGTATAATCCTTGGTGGTGGTATATCAAAGCACCATGTATTAGGTGTGAACATAGTTAGGGGTGGTCTTGACTATGCTGTTTATATAAACACAGCAGTCGAATGGGATGGTTCCCTTAGTGGGGCCCAAACAAAGGAGGCTGTTTCTTGGGGGAAGATAAATAAAAAAGCAAAATGTGTGACTGTTAATGGTGATGCAACTGTTATTTTTCCTTTAATAATTGCAAGTGTGCTAAATGATTGAGTATCTGATTTTGATATTTTTTTTAGGCATCCTTGTTAAACTCACAGATTTCATAGTTGATGAAAAGATAGATGTAAAATATATTGATAATTTATTAGGATTTTTTTATGGGCTTCTTGCAGCTTTTATTGTGTTAAATGCACAAATTTTTTCATCCATGTTTTTTGCTGTAATAATCGCGGTTGCAATTACAAAAAAGATTGATAAAGTTCCACACATTGTTGGTGCGTTGACATTCTTTATAATCATTTCTTTATTTGGGCTAACTAAGATAGATATTATACAAATAATTATCTTCATTTTTGCCGCAGTTTTGGATGAGATCGCAAGCAGCATTTCAGGAAAGAAAAGTGGGGTTTTAGCAAAATTTTTCAGCCTCAGGCCTTTCTTAGAAATTTCTGTTTTTTTGTTTTCCATAATAACAGGTTTATGGATATTGTTTTTTGGTGTTTTTATATTTGATACAGGATATAATATAAGCAGGTTTTTACTTAATAGAATTTATAAATTAAAAGTGGTTGAATGATAGAATTACATTTTCTTGGAGGAGCAAGGGAGGTTGGAAGGAATTCCCTACTTGTTGATACAGGGGTTGAGAAATTTTTATTAGATTATGGGGTGAATGTGCAAACAGGTGAAGGTCCTGAAAGACCTAATATAAATCTTGATGCTGTTTTTCTCACTCATGCACATCTTGATCACTCAGGATTTTTACCAGAACTTTATAGAAGAGGTTATGTGAGAAATGTTTATGCTACTCCTGTGACTTTCGAGCTTACATATGTTTTATTAAAAGATTCTATAAAGCTTCAGGAAATGTTCAATCAGGTACCAAGCTTCTCAATGAAGGATGTCAAAAGAATGGGAAAACACCAAATGTTTTTAGAACATGGAGAAAAGGAGCATTTTACAACATCTACTGTTGAATTCTTTCATGCAGGCCATATACCTGGTAGTGTAAGTGTAATGATCGAGTGTGGAAACAAAAGAATATTGTATACGGGTGATATAAAATTCATGGATACAAAACTCATGTATGGAGCCTTCACAGATTACAAAGATGTTGACGTGCTGATATCAGAAGCTACATATTCATATATGAACCATCCTGACAGAAAGGATTTGGAAGATAGATTAAAAGAGGTTATACAGGAAACAGTTTACAATAACGGAATTGCAATTGTGCCTGCTTTTGCAGTTGGTAGGACACAGGAATTGCTATTGATATTGAAAGATCTCGGATTCCCGATATATCTTGATGGTATGGGAATAACAGCAACAGAGAAAATTCTTAAATATCCGGAATCTGTAAGGAATGCAAAAGATCTTAAAGAAGCGTTTAGCAAAGCACATAAAATTAAAAAGATGCATGAAAGGGGAAATGTGTTGAATAAACCATGCATAATCATAACAACAGCAGGTATGCTCAATGGCGGGCCTGTAGGAAATTATATAAAAAAGCTTTATAATAGACCGGAGTGCTCAGTTATTCTTTCAGGATATCAGATAAAAGGTACTGTGGGCAGAACATTGCTTGAAACAGGTGTTTATACAAATGGGGAAATTAGCGTGAAACCAAAAATGCATGTTGAATTTCTTGATTTTTCCGCGCATACTGATCATGATCACCTAATAAAATTCTATGAAAAAATAAGTCCTGAAAAAATCTTTTTGATACATGGGGAAAAAACAGTGGAATTTGCTGAGGAACTTAAACAAAGAGGTTTTGATGCATACGCTCCGAGAAATGGTGAAAAGGTGATTGTGTGAGCGGGATAATTGAAATAGCAGGGGATTACCTTGAGGGCGGCGGTCAGATTCTAAGAACAGCATCAGGCCTTTCTGTTATAACACAAAAACCTATTCATGTTTTTAACATAAGGGCGAAAAGACCAAACCCTGGTTTAAAAACACAGCATTTAAAAGGCTTGGAAGCGGTTGCTGATCTCTGTGGCGGAAAGCTAGAAGGGGCAAAATTGGGATCAAAAGAGGTATGGTTTTACCCAAAAAATGATTTTAAAAAAGAGATAGATGTTGATGTAGAAACCGCTGGTTCTACTGGCCTGGTTTTACAATCATTAATGATCGCTTCTCTTATTTGCAAAGAAAAATTGGAGATAAATATCAACGGTGGTTCTGTTGCAAGTCAATGGTCACCGCCATTAATTTATGTACAAAAGGTTCTACTTCCTTTACTTAGAAAAATGGGCTATAATGCAGAAATACATATAAATTGTTATGGTTTTTACCCATCTGGAGGCGCAAAGGTGAAGGCAATAATATATCCTTGTGAAAAACTGAAGCCCATCAACCTAACAGAGCAGGGGTTTGTTGAAAAAATTGAAGGTATGTCAATAGCGACAAAACATCTTATACAGCCAAGGGTCGCAGAAAGGCAGAAGGAGATAGCTGAGAAGATATTGAAAGAATATGGATATAGGCAAATTGAAATAAAACATAGTTATGTTGATTCTATATCTGTTGGTACATGTGTTGTTCTTTGGGCGAAAACAACATCGGGTTGTATTTTAGGATCTGATGCTCTTGGTGAAAAAGGGAAACCAGCAGAAGCTGTTGGAGGGGAAGCTGCAGATAAGCTTTTAGAAACCATAAAATCTGGCTCAACAGTTGATGAGTATCTTTCTGATCAGATCCTGCCTTACATGGCTTTAGCAGATGGAGAATCAAGCTTCCTAACTTCGCAAATAACTATGCACGCAAAAACAAACATGTGGGTGATTGAAAAATTTTTGGACGTAAAGTTTGAAATCAAAAATCAAGAGGGTAAATTTTTAGTAAGTTGTAAGAAAAAAATATGAGATATCAAAAAATTTCCCTTTTTTATAAGGGCAAAAAGATCACTGTTAAAGCAAAAGTCTGTGATAGCGATTCAAGCAAAATTATCGGAAAGATGTTTTCTTTTAATGAAAAACCACTCCTATTTGTATTTGACAAAGAGCAGGATGTGAAAATTCATATGTTTTTTGTTTTTATGCCTTTGATTGTTGTTTGGCTGGATAAAAATAAAAATTCTGTTAAAGTTAGAAAAATGTACCCTTTCATTTCTTTTGATAGCGCAAAGGCTAAGTATGTGCTTGAAATCCCGCTAAAATATTTTGATAAAGATGATTTTCGCGGAATATTCTAAACACTATCAAAACCAAATAATTTTCTCAGAATTTGATTCTGATTTTTTATTTGGTGAAAACCTAACTAAAATCCTTTCCTCTTCCTAAAACAATCCCTGCAATAAACAGGTCTGTCTCCGCTTGGTTTGAATGGGACTTCACATTCTTTTCCGCAATCAGAGCAAACAGCTTTGTGCATTTCTCTTTGGAAGCCACCACCGAAACCACCGCGAAAGCCTGATTTCTTGCTTATCGCTAATGGCATTTTATTTTTCCTCCTTGCTAATTAATTGCACTAATTGATTTAAAAGCTAAATGGGTTTTCTTCTTTATTCTAGTAACTCAAAAATCTTATGATGGCTCTTCATATCAGTTTTATTGATTGTCGAACGCAAAGATTTAAAAAGCTTTCTGATAATAAATAACTGCTGATCAGATAGTTTACCCACGCCTAAAGATAAATTTCTTTAGGTTGTACCGAGGTTGCTTAACCTCTTGGGCTAAGTTTTGATCAGCGATTTTTTCTTTTTATCAAAAATATTATCATTATTATCATTATGCTGGATAAGAAGCTTTCTAACATTAAAAAATTTTTATGTGTTTTTGGTATTAGTGGCATAGTGCCTATAAAATAATCCATATAATCGTTAAATAAAAACCATAATGCAGAGCTAAAAGCTATTTTCACATCCGGTTTTTCAAATGGTATCAGGATTGTGCCTTCTAAGATCATTCCTATGTGAAGCGGTATGATAACTGAATAAAGTACTGGGTCAATAGAAAAGAAAAAATCTCTATAAAGAAAAATTGTCAGGCCTGTCCATATGCCATATTTTATTAAACCAACCGATGTAAAAAAATTAAGCATATCGCTTGTCTTTTTTCTTAGTTTCATAAGCAGAATTAAAGCAAAAAGCAACACATAAAGTGGGCAGTCTATAACAAAAACCCATAAATAAAAAGGTGTGATTGAAAGCTGTTCATAATAGTAATAAATTCCGAATATAAAACCAGCTACATTTATAATTGAAAGCAGGATAAGAAAATTTTTGTTTTCAAAAATGTCTTTGATTTTCATTTTTTGATCTCCCTTATTGGAACACCGCCAACAAAAGAATTTTTCTTTACATTTTTATTGACAAGCGAATAAGAAGCTACTGTTGCTCCGTCACCTATCTCAACACCTGGCATTATAAGACATAAACAACCTATCATAACATTTTTGCCAATTTTTACCTTCCCTCTTCTCCATTCTTTGACTAAAAATTCGTGCGTAAGGATTGTTGAATTATAGCCTATAATTGTATTATCACCTATCTCAATAAGTTCTGGAAAAAATATATCAAACATAGCACCAAGGCCTATGGAAACATTTCTTCCTATCTTCATCCCAAGCATGCGGTAAAGTAAATTTTTCATTCTAAGGCTTGGAAGAAATTTGCAAATTTCCAGAACGAGAAAATTAAAAGAGACTCTTAAAGGGTTTCTGATTTTATACCATGAGCAAAGCGAATTACCAATACCTTCATATCTAAAAATTTCTACATCTCTTTTTTTCTTTTCTGCCAAATTATCTCACCTTTTAACCTGATTTCAAGAACTCTGTGCATTGGTATAAAAGTTTCGATTTTACCATTTTTATAATAGAAGTGTGATTTTTTAATCTCAGTTATTGAGCTCCCAGAAATAGCCTTTTTATTGTTTTCTGCCCCACGATGTAAAATAACAACTTCACATTCTTCCAGTTTTTTTGTCCATTTGAGCTTGTTTAAAATACTGTAAGCCATATGATTTATTTAGAATTGTAATTAAAGTATATCGAAAGTTTATATTTCTGATATTTATTATAAAAATCATGAGCAATTGGAAAAAGGTTAGGGATGAGCTTGAGCCGATGGTTAGAGAGCTTGAAAAAATAATTGAAGGTTATGATTATTCTGAGGGCAAAGCCGAGCTCACGGACAAAAAGGTTAGAAGAAAACTTATGAGTGAAGCAAGGAAGGCAAAAAATCTAATTCTTGAGATAACAGAGCTTGCATACAAGGACAGGGAATCAGAAATTGTTGAAGGTTTTAGGGAGATAATAGATGAGATTGATGTTTTTCTTAATGAGCTTGAGATAAAAAGGGTTGTTTACAAGGATGCAAGTGAAAATCTGCTGAAAAAAATTGTGAATGCTGACATGCTTTTAATAAAAAATTTACAGAGCATAAATGAAACAATTAAAAATGTGCACGAGGACATACTTGCAGGAAAAACAGGAGATGTTGTGAGCAAGGCTGCTTATATAAAAAAGGGTATAAAGGATTTAAGATCAATACTAAATGATAGGGGAGAAAATGTCTGATGAAGAGTATGAAAGGATAAAGTCAGAGATTGAAATTGTAGAGGAAAGATTAAAAGAAGATATTGTTGAAAAGGAGATAGAGGCGGAGACAAAGATAAATGAGATACTTTCAAAGAAAAAAATGGAATTCTGCACAAGATGCGGATCTAAGGTAGAATCTAGTGATGATTGGGGCGGAAAATGTTTATATGATGATTGTAATAATTTGATTTGCAAAAAATGTTGGATAATTGATGAAAAAAGGTTTTGTAAGAAGCATGCAGAAATGGTTTTGGAAGAAAGTGGGAAGAAGAAAATGTTTTTCAAGGAAGAAAAGCATGAAGAGGTTAAACCAGTAGAGGAAAAACCTGCTGAGATAAAAACACAGATTTACAAAGAGGACAGGGTAAACAAAATAAAGAATCTCACAGAGAAATATACAGAATTTATGAAAGAGAGGGTACATAAATTTGGCGTTCCTGATTGGATACCCTTTGAGTTCATAAAAAAGGTTAAATTTTCTGTAAAAACAAAAGAATATGGAAAGCTTGATGTCATTGTTTATAAAAAAGGTTGGATATTCAAAAAAGCAAAACTTCAGATACTCATAAGACCGCTTATATTAACTAATATGGATGAGCTTATGCCAGAGATTCTAGAAAAGATAGGGAAGATTTACACAGATCTTGTATTTGTTTCTGACAAAGATTCTGTTGAAAATGTAAAAAGCCTTTTTGAAAAGGCAGTTTATCAAAATGCTTCGCTGTTCCTTATAGATGCTGAGACAAATAAATTGTATTTCAACCCAGAAAGCAAGGTTGCTGAAAAATATTTATGCTGGTTTGATCCAAAACAGAACCCACTTAAATTTAGGGATATTCTAAAAGCGATGTCTGACATGATAAATGATAGATTGGTAATAGGTGCAGACAAATTAGCAAAACAAATTGGTTCTACAGATGAACAGGCATTTAAAATGCTCAAAAAATGCAACTTCCTTTCACAAATAAAAGGTACGAACAGCTTCTTGTTCAAACATACGAAAATTTATTAATTTATTAAAAATTATATTAAGTGTTTGGGCTCGTGGCTCAGCCTGGTAGATGAAAAAATCCAGCAATAGAGCACTACGCTGATAATAAAATCGGTTTCAGGAAAAATCAGAAACGTAGGGGTCCTGGGTTCAAATGAGCCGTTCTAGAAAAAACGGTTGAGATCATAAAAATGAGAATCCCAGCGAGCCCATTAATAATATTTTACCATTGTTAAGAAGCTGTACATTCTAACTACATCTATGCTTAATTTTGCAATCCAATCCCATAGTTTTATGTCAGATGAGATGAATTTATCAAGAAGGAATTTTGATAATGATGCCCTTGGAAAAGAATAATTTTTGTTTATGTATTCAACAACATCATTATATGATCTTATAAACCTCTCCCTTGTCCATTCAACAAGTATTTTAGGCTCTATATATTCTGTTTTGAAGCAGGCATTTCTATTCTTTATTTGCTTTAATATTGAATCAACATCATCAGCATCTACCATGTTTATCGCTTTTCCCAGCATTTCAACTGTGTGCGCATCAGAACCAACACAAAATGGTTTGTTGAGCATCTTTGCTTTTACCCTTGCTATGTGATTGCTTATGTCAAGATTGAGTGAACTGAAAACCTCTACAACATCCACTTCTTTTATATAATCTCCTATGCCTTTCCCAAGGATGTCAAAGGGGTGCGGTGCGACTGATAAACCACCTTGTTTATGTATAATATCAACTGTCTCTTCAACTGACAAATAGTTTTTTACTGGTTCATTTAGGCCAAGACCTATAATATGCCCTTCTATTGTTTGGATTTCCATGCCTGGAATGAAAATTATGCCTTGTTTTTTCGCCTCTTTTCGTGCAGGGTCCCAAGAATCTGTAACTTTATGGTCTGTTATTGCAACAGCTCCTAATCCAATTTTTTTTGCTGCTTTTATGATCTCTCTTGGAGAATTCAAACCTTCGCAGTGAATAATGCTACCTTTGGAATAATGGCTGTGACAATGAAGCTCAACTTTCATAAATAATAATTGATCTCCATGTTTTTATTTGTTAATTGCCCTTAGGCACTTTCAATTTTTTATATTTAGCTTGACAGAGCTGGTGCTTAAATCAGTTAAAAACCTTTTTCAAACCTTTTTAAATAAAAATTTTTCACATACTCTGGTTCTAGTTTTTCAAAATAATTCTTGATTGCATACTCATAAAAAAGAAGAGGTGGTATACCACACTGTTTTATGAATCCATATGCTTCCACAGCATTTACAGCTGGGTCTCTATCTAGTCTGATTTTGATCTCTTCGTAGCTATCAGGATGGGTAGAGATTATAACCCAAGGAAAACCTCTCATAGCGCTCAAAATCATCGAAGGGCCACCTATATCTATTTTCCTTCTCGCATCTTCTATGGTGCAACCCTCTTTTTTAATTTCTTCTCCGAAAGGATAGAAATTGATAACAAGCAAGTAGAATCTGTCCTTAGATTTCTCTTGGGATGATAATCTTCTGTGTATTTCTGGATGAAGTGTTTTTACCAAACCTTCTGGACTTTCAGGAAATCTTGTGAGCTCTGATATTTCAGTTACATCAATTCCTGCTTTTTTTATCTCTTCAGCTGTCCCGCCTGAAGAGTAAATATTGATACCATATCCATTTAGTTTTTCCGCTAGTTCCTTAATACCAGATTTGTCATATACACTGATCAATGCCATCATTTTATCAAAATCACCTAATCTAAATTCTTCATTGTAATGATCTGCTATGTGTTTAGAGGTATATCCATAAACGACATTAGATATAAATTGAAGATATTTATAAGAAGAAGTAAATGCTTGTTCTGAAAACATAAACCTGTCTTTCAAACAGATGCCACCTTCTTTTATTCTCTCCGCTAAATAATGATATTCAACCTCGCTCAAATTTAAAGTTGATATAACCCTTAAAAAATTCTTTGCAGCAGCTCTTGCAAGGCTTAATCTTTCAGTTTTCAAACCATACAAAAAATCTCCGAATTTGGGTTTTCTTTTAGGTATTTCTAATTCTATATCCACTATATCAAATTGCTTTATGTTGTTTTTTTCCATATATTCCGCGTGAACTGGATTTTCATGGTCCAATAAAATTCCGCCAAAAATTCTTGGGTTTATCAAATCAGATTCGTCACCAGTATCTTCAAAACCCGTCTCTTTTACAACATCCAAAACAGTACCAGACCCCAATTCTTTATTTAATCTTTCAAGCATTTCACCATAAGAATAAAGTTCAACGCCTATATCTGCTAAAACCTCTGCTAATTTCCGACTTCCTGTAAGATTAGATAGTAGAAGTGCTCTGGAATCTTTTCCTAAAACAATATTATCTTTCATTATTGCCACCAAAATATTTTCTAAGAATCTCGCTCCTATTAATTAATCAGTAGTAAATTTTTTAAATCTTTGGTAGTGGGTCTGAGAGCAAAAAAAGAGATTTATCCCAAAAATAGATAGAAAAATCCAACAACTATGAGTATTATACATATCAACCATATCTTCCAACTCCATCTTATGACTTTATTTCCATCAAGTGGTCCGAAAGGTATAAGATTGAAAAGAGCTAACCATCCATTTATAAATGCTATCGATTTGAAAGGTGTAAAAAGAAAGATTGAAAAAAGTGCTATGTTAAATAAAGGTCCTGCAAGACCGATAAGACCAATTTCTTTCCTTTTTGGATATTTGAAAATGCTGTGGTAAAAAATTACAGCGCCTGGTGCTGCAAAAACTATATTCCCATTTGTCAAAATAGCAAAAAGTAGTGCTAAAACCAAACCTTCAACCCACATCTTATATCCTGCATAATAACCAAGTTTTATGGCGGCAAACTTGTGAGAGAGCTCATGACCAATAAATGCCAAACCAACAACAACTATATAAAAAATTATTTGATACGGGTCTGAAAAAATTTCAGGATAGGAAAAAATGAATGCTAAGGCTATTAAAGATATTATAATGTCCCTTACTTCTGATGCTGTGAAGATTGATGGTTTTTTGAACATCCTTTCACCAACCAAAGTGGCAAATTGAATGGGCAACTGCCACAGTTTAATTATTTATATTCACTTTTTGTCTTATATTGGCTTTTCATTCTATAAGGGCTTTCTGATTTGTAAAAACCAAATAATTCAGAGCCGAAAAAGAGCTTATATGCTTTTTCCTCTTCTCTTTTGTCGTTTGGATCTTGATTATGTGCTCCCAAGATTCATATGGAGGCGTAGAGCAGAAATCACAGAACTTGATGTCGCAAACTCATCAAAAGTAAAATCAAAATCTACGGTCATACACGGTCTAATTATAAATGGATAAATTTTAAAACAAAATCATCATATTTTATGTAATTGATAGTTCCCTCTCATCTCTTTGCCAAATCCTATCATTGAAATCGTTATGTTTACGATCTTATCTGTTTCCCAATTAGCACAATCAATGCTATAGCCAAAATTTATAGATTGCACACCAGGAATGTATGATTTTTCGAGAAAGATCTTTAACTCCTCCATGTTTTTTTCCAAATTGTCCTTTGTTTCATTGCAATATAGAGTTGTCCGCAAGCTATTATTCGCGACCTCGGGCATGGATTTAAAGATATAATAATCATTCACCTTCATCGGCTCTGAAACATCTATTGCTGAATATTGTAGCAGATTTTGCAAAACTATGAAAAAGATGCCTATGATAAATACTGATGTTACTATGAACAACTGCCCTTTTCTATGAATACCCATATTATACTTCTTGTTTTTCTGGCTAAAAACTTTAAGCCAGTATTGGTATTCCAAGCTCTCTTGATATAAGCTCCTGCTTCTTAACTACTTCATGACGTTTTTCCATTGAACCCAATATATAAGGTGATTTCACACCTGTTACTATGGATATTACCCTTATTTTACCTTTGAATGAAGGGTCTATTCTTGCTCCCCATATAACTTGTGCTTGTGGGTCCAATTGTTTTGATATGTATTCTCCTATCAAATTTACTTCATCCAGTCTTAGATCTTCGCCACCTGTCACATGTATAAGTGCTCCCATTCCTCCGTGATAATCTATGTCTAAAAGTGGGTTTGTTACAGCCTTTATAACCGCTTCCTCTGCCCTGTTTTTCGTGTCAGATTCGCCAACACCTATGGTAGCGACACCGCCTGAATGCATTATGGTTTTCACATCTGCGTAATCCAGATTAACAAGAGAAGGAACTGCTATTGTTTCTGTTATGCCTTTTATTGTTGTTGCTACAAGATCATCCGCCAAGCTAAACGCCTGTTTTAAAGGGTAATTTCCTGCTATTTTAAGAAGTCTGTCATTCTCTATTACTATGACAGTATCACATACCTGTCTTAATTGATATAAACCATCTTCTGCCTTCGCCATTCTTGCACCTTCTATCTTAAATGGCATTGTTACAGATGCTATTGCAATCGCGCCCATTTCTTTTGCTATCCTTGCTATTACAGGCGCTGATCCTGTTCCTGTTCCACCACCCAAACCTGCACACAGATAAAGGAGATCAACACCTTCCAAGGCTTTCTTAAGCTCTCTTTCAGACTCTTCTGCTGCTTTTCTTCCAACTTCCGGGAATCCGCCTGCTCCTAACCCCCTTGTTAATTCTCTTCCAATTAGTATTTTTTCATGTGCCTTGGTTATTGCTAAATGTTTTGCATCTGTGTTTATTGCTATGACTTTTGCACCCTTTACACCAATTTCTGTAAGTCTTGTTACTGTGTTATTTCCTGCGCCTCCACATCCCGCAACAACTATTTTTGCATCTTTTACGCTCAAACCAAACTCGCTTTCTATCCTCTCTTTTATGTTTTCATATCTTTTTCCTTCTTTAAAAGATTCGTCGAATGTGTTTTCAAAAGCCTTTTGTATTATTGATTCTTCCATAACCCCCCTCCTTTTTTGCTGCTCGAAAATATATAATGGAGCAGCGAAATCTTTTTATTTAAAGATTTCAATTATTTTTCAGAATCAGAAAAATTATTCTGATTTGTAACCAAATCAAAAACCGATATGCTCAAAGCCTGATTCAGGTCCCCCAACCGAAATCAAGGCTCTTTTAAATCTTATTTTGGATCTTTCTAAAAGCTTGTTTTTATATTATTTTTTGGATTTATAAAGATTTGTGGGTCATATGCCCCACTCATTATGTAACTACTTATAAGTAACATATATATACTAAAGTATGGAAATCTTTATAAATAGGTAATTTAATTATTATTTAGTGATTAATAATATTCATATATAAAATAAAAAAGGTGGGGGGAGATGACAGGAAAAAAATATGTGGGTAGAGAATTAGGTGAGCTGTATAGCGAACAGCTTGTTTCTATTACTCCTCAGCAAGTTAAAAGGACTAAATCCGTTCATTCTTTATTCGAAAAAGGAATATATAAAGTATTTGAAGGTATTGGTGGGTTCTTAGACAGATTACTTGGCACTTATCCAAAAGGTGTTGAAGGGTCTTATGCTGATTGGGACAAAATAGAAGTTGGTGGAATTGATTTTACTACTTATGTGCCTTTACTTGAGAGGGCTTTAAAAGGAGAAGGTGTCAGAATAGTACCTCACAGCACTGTTATTAGTGAGATTTTGAACCGTGGTGGAAAGGCTGGGGAAATACAGTTCGGAGCTGCAATAGTTACTGAAACAGGTGAAACCCAGATATTGATACCTGAAAAACTGCCTAAAAGAGGGATCGGAAGAATTCTTTACGACGTTGGTAGAAAGGTTTTGGGTTATGATGATTCTGAAAGGGCTGTTGAAAGTGCTGTAAAGGATTATGGTATAGCTCATGAAGTTTATGCTTCACAAATAGGTGAGGAAACACCTGAAAAGCATCTATATGTTGAAAGATCAGCTCTTGAAGGCCTTAGATATCTTTCAAAATACGGATCTGATCCTGAAATAAGGAGAAGAGCCGAAAGGGCATATTATGCAGGTTTGATAGTTGATTATATAGGATCAAAATTCGGCGACGAACTTTCAAAATCTATTAAAAAAATATATAAGCCTGTGAAAGAAATTGGTAGTTTAATTGGTAGTTTTTTTGATAGAGATCAATATAAAATTAAGGGGGTTTATGCTTAAGGTGGAAACATGGTAGCTGTTGCAGTAGAAAAATCTTTCGCGAAAAGACTTTTGGACACGTCCGAAGCGATAGCATCATCTATTTTTAATGATGCTACTATCATAGCATTTGAAAGAGTGCCTGTTTTAAAACAATTAACCGATATATTATATACTGGTTATGAAGGTGGACCAATAAGTGATGTTGGTGAAATAATATATGCAGAAAACACGCGTAAAGGTGGATATGATGTTATTGGTTACAGATCATTCAAAAGAAGGCTTGGACAAGAACCACTTAAGAGTGTTGATGAAATTATTTTTGATCATAGGGGTAATATAGTTGGATACAAATCCGGAGAACCTACGAAACCGGAGTGGGATGATGCATTCTTGAGATCAGGTGCTCTTAATGCTCTTTTCAATCATGAATTATTTATTGTTAGAGAAGGGAAGACTACAAAAAGGGTTCAAGAACCTCAGAGAATTTATCGTGTGCTAATGAATGATGTTTTAAAATATATAAAAGAACATAAATTAGAACGCGAAATAGCATATGGGCGTAAAAAACCGCTTGGAGTAGATAGTTTTGGAAGAACGATTTATTCTGTGGTGCTAAATACTGCCGAAGGAATCGGAAAGTATGAATTTGGCAGATATTTAGATCCACATGGTTATGATCCAGATATAATGTGGCACTATTTGAAACAAAGAATGTTATATGGTTTAATAAGTACTATATACAAACCGATAGAGAAGGCTTTGGAGGCACTTGGAATACCATTAGATAGTCTATTCATTGAAAAGTATAAACTTGTGTCTGGGCTGGAGTAGTTTGTTTATATTTAAATCCTCTCTTAACATATATTTTAATTATGGATCTCATTGAAATGCTCGCAGAAATCTTGAAGATCGACCCTGCTCTTGTAAGTCAGTACAGCTCTCAAGGACCCATACAAGCGCTTTTCTTCCTATTTTTCTTCCCAACACTTTTTTTGATCATTTTTGTATGGGTTATAGGCAGAAAATGGGGTGGTAAAATATTTGGTTTATTGATATCTGTGGCTGTTTACGCGTTCATAGTATTTCAAGGCTGGTATACATGGTTTGTATGGCTTAGCCAATTTTGGATTTATTTATTGATTTTCTTAGGCTTTATATGGTTCATAACATCTAGACCAGGTAAAGGTGGTGGCGGTCAAGCTGTGCAAGGCCGTGGTTTTTTTACTGATCTGAGCACACAGGTTGCTGGCAGAGCTTGGAAAAGAGCAAGCGGTGAGGAAAAAGATCTTGTAAAAACCATAGAAGCCCAGTTAAAGATGCTTGAGGGTTTAAAGCCTGGAGACAGGGATTTAGCTAACCTGACAAAACAAATAGAAGAAAATCTTCGACTTCTTAGAGAAATGGTATCTATCGGTGGTGTGAAAGTTGGTGGTGACTACGAGAGGCTTCTCAATGAATTCAAAAAAATAGCAAATAAAAAGGGTGTCAAAGCTTCTGTTTAAGGTGATTATATGTTTCCAACAATCCCCGAATTCTTCATTCCTTTCATATTTGTACTTGCTGTGGTTTATGGATCTTTGCAAGTGGCAGGGATCTTCAAGAACAAGGCAGTAAATCTAATAATAGCCATAGTCTTCGCTTTTTTCGCAGCTAGCACAGGATTTGTTTCAGAATTCATATATTCAATTTTTCCATACGCAGTTTTGTTGTTCATAATTTTCTTCTTTTTGGCACTTGTGAAAAAATCCATATTAGGTAGAGTTGGAAAAGGCGGACCTCCTGATTGGACTATGTGGATTGTGTTGGCCGTGCTTATTCTACTGCTTCTTGCAGCAGGTCAAGAATTTATAAATGACATTATTTCTCCTTTAGGAATAAGCGGTGAAAGCCTTCTATGGATAGTAGGATTTATTGTAATAATTGGTATTTTCTACATGGCTTATGCTATGGCTCATCCTAAGGCAGCTCCATAAGGATAATTTTAATGGTTCTGCAACTTAAAGATTAGGCTTTGGTATTATTAGGATTCTTAAATAGTTTATAGAATTGGTTAAAGGTTAAATTTGACCAATTCGCAGGGATAGGGCAGGGATAGAGATTCAAACATATATACTTTCCAGAGCAGGTTCTCATAGCCATTTTAATGGGCGATTTTAATTAATCTTTATAAACTTTGTGTGTTAATAAAATTATATGGGTGTGTTTGAAACCTTGATTGAAAATATGCAGAGGATGGAGTTCTTTCAGTATTTATTCCCATTCCTTTTGGCACTAGCGATCGTCTACGGACTCCTTACATATGCATTAAAAGAGCAGTTATCAAAATCAGCAAGAGGCCTTATATCAATAATAGTAGCGTTTTTCGTAATGCTTTACAGTTCCTGGAATGTAGCGATAGTTTCATTTTTTGCAAATATATCTGGTTATTGGTTAGTGGCCGGTTCAGGCATACTGTTCTTAGTAATACTATTGGCACTAGTAGGATTTAAGCCACAAGAAATAATGGTAAGCGGTGGAAAGCCTACAAAAATTGGCTGGGCATTCTTAGTAGCGATCATATTCATAGCAATAATGATATTCTTTGGTGCAGGCTCAAGCTTAGTAGCAGGAATGGTGCCAGGATGGGCAACGACCTCAGAATTCTGGACAGCAGTTTTTGTAATAATAATCATAATCATAGTAGTTGCATGGCTAGCAGCAGGTGAAGGCGGCGGAGAAGGCGGAGAAAAAGGTAAGTAAAATCTAGTATTAAACTTAAATCCCATCTTTTATTTGTTTTTATTAGTACAAAATAAATTAAAAAATTTTGGTTTTATTTTATCTCTTTTCCTTAAGTGTTTTGATCGTTTCTGAAAGGGATCTCAATGATTCGAGCATGGGTGACAAACTATCTTTTAGTGCCCTTTCCATTGACTCTGTTCTAGCACCTAATTCTGATATTATTTCTTTATAACTATCTATCTTATTTTCAATCTCCTTAAGTTGTTGGTTTCGCTCATTCTTAAGATTGTTTATCTCTTGACTAAGGGACGAGATCTTTGCATCCAATTGCTGAAATCTTGCCTCAACACTGCTAAATCTTTTCTTTATTTCATTTATCCTTTCATCAACAATGACCTCTGTCAATTCCTCTATCTCTCTTCTATCAATCCCTCTTGCAGGAGGTGCGGGAGGCGTTCTACGCGGAACAGGTTCTTCTTCTACTTCAGGTATTTCAAATTCTTCCTCAGGTCCGCTCATGAATTCTTCGCCTGTTGGTATGCTTGTCTCCTCTGGAGGTCTGTATGGTTCTGTCACAGGTCTTTCAGGATATGCTGGGGGTTGCGGAGCTGGCTGATACCCAACAACCCTTTCTCTTAATGCGCTCTTCATTGCCATATCTATCTCTTCTGTTGAATAACCTTCCCTTCTAAGGGTTTCTATTATCTCAGGCTCTGAAAGTCCTCTAGAAGAAAGTAGCTGTACTTCATTTACTGGATTCCTCCTAACCGGAAGTGGTGGTGGAGGAGGCAACTCTTTCTTTTTCCTTCCAAAAAGTTTCATGATCACATCACCATATTTTTAAATATTATGTTCGGTATTTAAAATACTTTTTTAATCTGATTGATTTGGATTTTCATTCATTTCATTTTTTCTTCGATCATCCTTTCAACATCCTCTTTCGTGACGAAATTCGATTTTAGAGGATTGAATATGTCAACCAATTCCTTTATCTCAAGCACATCGGACTTGCTTGCAAGCGTTTTTATCTGTTTTATGATCTCTTTTAAGGTGGTGTCTAATTTCTCTATCATCTCCTCCTGTGCATTCATCTTTGATTCCAAATCAGATATGGATTTCTGCAATGTTTTATATTGATTTGATGTATTTATCTCAACAGAATTTTCTCTTGTTTCAAGCATCGCTATTCTTTGTTCCAAAATCCTCAATCTTTTTATGTTGTCATTGACCTTTTTTATAAGTTCGACCATAACTTTTTGAACTTTGTCTTCTGGCTGCTTTCCGAATACCACCATATATTTTATTTTATCAAACCAAATATATAAATTGGATGAGGTCGATTCTATGGCTGTATGTGATTATGTATATAATGAAGAAACGCAAAAAATAAGAGTAAACTGCATGGGTTGTATTTATTCAGCAAGCATAGAGGATTCTGATATATGCATGGCAAGAACCATAGATAAACTTCTTGCAGTAAAAAATGTTTCTTCTGTTGTGCTTGTTAAAGAAAGGGAATATGAATATAGCGGCGATTCTATAAAAATGCTTCTGGAAATAGCAAATATAATAGATGAGGTTATAAAAGACAGGCTTATTTCTTATGCGCGTTTAGGCCCTGAAAATTGTAGAAGATGTTATCCTGATTTGCCTTCTACATTGCAATATATAACAATAAATCTTTTAAGAAGGGATCCCATAGGAGCTTATGTTGAATTACTTAGGGAAATAAGAGAGCTTAAGATCAAAATTTCTGAGAGGGGTCCTTGCTCAGAATGCTTTAGACATTATAAAGAGGACATACTGGATGTGTTAAAGGCTAAGATGGAGAATACACAGTTAATAAAGCTTGCAAAACCATATCTCACAGGATATCATGTAGGTGATAGAAGTATTTATAGGCAGATTTTTATACCAAGTGTTAGGCCAAATTTTATGCTTACTAAGTATATGATAACGCCACCTGAATCTGGAATTTCTGTTGATAGATATAAAATAGGTGATATACAAGTGGAGATTTTCAAGGTACCGCATAGAACAGAATATTTTTATTACGTCATCCCTCAGGAATTCAATCTTTCAGAAGATAAATACACAGTTCTTGATGCAGCGAGAAGATATATGGCAGCGCACAAACCGAAAACAGCAGAATTTGTGAGGTCTGAAAGGGTGAGGGAAATTTTTTATAACATAGGCAGGGATATGCTTAGAGAAGTTGCGGATCAAATGCACATATATCTTTCAAGTAAGGATATTGAAAATCTTGCTAACATATTGACAAGATACACTGCTGGCTTGGGTATTTTAGAGGTCTTGCTTGCGGACGAGAAGATACAGGATATATACATAAACTCGCCGATTGAAAGCCAACCTATTATGATATATCACTCAGATTATGAGGAATGTGTAACAAATCTCATACCAACCCGTGAGGATGCTGAATCATGGGCTACTCGTTTGAGAATTCAATCAGGAAGACCTCTTGATGAGGCAAATCCTGTTTTAGATACTGACATCTCTTTGCCAGGTGGAAAAGCAAGATTTGCTGTGATAACAAGAAGTTTGTCACCCGAAGGCCTCGGATTCGCAATAAGAAGGCATAGAGACAAGCCATGGACTTTGCCTTTGTTTATAAAAATGAAAATGCTAAACCCATTAACAGCTGGTTTGCTAAGCTTTCTTGTGGATGGTAGTGCAAGTATCCTTGTGGCAGGAGGTAGAGGTGCTGGGAAAACATCTGTTTTAGGCTCTTTGATGCTTGAAATACTTCCGAAAACAAGGATTGTTTCCATAGAAGATACCTTAGAGCTTCCTATAAGCCAGTTAAGAAGCCTTGGTTACAATATAGAAAGTTTAAAATCGAGATCTGTCATAACAATGATACAGACCGAGATGGCAGCTGATGAAGCACTAAGAACAGCACTAAGGCTCGGTGATTCTGCGTTGATTGTGGGTGAGGTTAGATCAACAGAAGCCAAGGCTTTGTGGGAAGCTATGCGTATCGGAGCATTATCAAATGTTGTTGCTGGAACTATACACGGAGAATCTGCTTATGGTATATATGACAGGATTGTTAATGATCTCGGAGTTCCGAATACAAGTTTCAAGGCAACTGACATAATACCTATATGCAAAACCTTAAGATCTGCTGATGGCTTGCATAGATTCAGGAGAATGGTTGAGATAACAGAGGTTAGAAAACACTGGGACGAAAACCCACTCAAAGAAGGAGGGTTTGTTAATCTTATGGAATATTCTGGTAAGGAGGACACTTTGAAGCCCACAGACACTCTCATAAATGGTGAGTCAGAGGTTTTAAACAGAATTGCAAGTTATGTAAAAGAGTGGTCAGGAAATTGGCAGGCTGTATGGGAAAATATAAAGCTCAGAGGAAGAATAAAAAACACCCTTGTTGAATATGCTGATAAGCTTGGAAAGCCTGAACTCCTTGAGGCAGAATGGACCATAGCATCAAATGCCGAATTCCATCTCATTGCTGAAAAACTTAGAAAAGAGGTTGGCGTAGCAGAACCAGAAAGAATTTATGAAGAATGGCTTAATTGGTTCAAAAATAGTTTGAAAGGTCTCTGAATTAGGGAAAATTATGAAATGTTTGAAAATTTTAACATCTCTTTTGATTTTTGTATTTTTTTTGATTTTTTCAGCACGAAATATTTATGCTGAGACCTGTTATTGTGCAACTTGCGATGAGTGCAACATTCAATTAAATGACATATCTTGTGATGTGGTTATATTAACAGCAGATATTATAGACCAGGCAGGAACTTGTATAAATGATCCAATAAATTTTAAGAACAAAATTTTCGATTGTCAAGAACATACAATAGATGGTAGTGGTTCTGGCAACGGGATTTATTTAAGCGGAAAAATAAATAATACAATCAAAAACTGCATAATTACCGAATTTGGCAACGGGATTTATTTATATTCTTCCTCAAACAACAACATAACTAACAATACAGCGAATAATAATATTTGGGGTGGAATTTATTTATATTCTTCCTCAAACAACACCTTAATCAACAACACAGCGAATAATAATCAGTATGGAATTTATTTATATCTTTATTCAAACAACAACACCTTAACCAACAACACAGCGAATAATAATGACCTGCAGGGGATTTATTTAGAATCATCAAAAAATAACGAGTTAATAAACAACACAGCAAATTTAAATAGTGGTAATGGAATTAATTTGGTAGGGAGTTCTTCAAACAATCTTACTGGCAATAAAATGGGTTCAAATTTATATGGAATTTCAACACATTCCTCCTCTGATAACAATACCATAAAGGATAATAATATCTATTCAAGTAGTTCTATTGCATTGCGGCTATACAATAGTAAAAATAATTATCTTATTGGTAATGTTTTTTCAAATAATAATGGCGAAATAAATATATCCTCTGACAGTACAAATAACACATTTATAAACCAAACTATTATTTCAGGGGCTTATACAACAAAAATAAGTTTTGATTACTCTGGTGGTGTTTTTATAAAAGGTGTTTCAAATCCTCCTCAAAATCCTTCTGGCTATACAAACATAAGCAAGTATGTTAATGCAACAAACAATTCAGTTGATTCTTGGCTTTTCTTAAATATAAGCTATAATGATGATGAGATTGGAGATATTCCAGAATCTGGTCTAAAAATGTGGAAATATAATGGTTCGTGGCAGTCTCCGGACGGGTGGGCAAATCCGAATTCAGTCGACACTGTTAATAATATTGTTTATGCAAACATAACAAGTTTCAGCATCTTTGCACCTCTTGTAGATACAGAACCACCAATACCTAATCCAGCTATAATAGAATCTATAGAAGCAGATTCTATAAGCCAGATAACAATAATTGCAACAGAAGCAAATGATGAGTCACCTCCTGTTGAATACAGATTTAATGAAACCACTGGCAATTCCGGGTCAACAAACTCAAGCTGGCAATCATCATTTTCCTATTCAGATGATGGCCTTTCCACAAACACATCCTATTGTTATTTTGTCCAGTATAGAGATGCTTTGAACAACACAGGCAAAAAAAGCTCTGAGGCGTGCAGATTTACTTTAGCAGAGACACCAAATATAACCTCTGTAAACTGCAGTTATAACTTTTCTGGAGAGGAGGATTATACATGCAGGGTTTATTTTGATATGAAATCAAACCCTCCAAACACTTTGCATTACATAAATGAAACAACTGGAAATGGGCATGATTATGATTGGGGTGTTGGAAGCAGTCCATATTGGGATACGGGTCTATCTCCTCATACACAATACTGCTATGAGATAAAGGCTAAGAACGGAGAGGGTGTAGAAACCTCATATTCAGATGTTGTCTGTGACACAATGGAGAATGTTCCTCCTAACCCAGCAAGCAACCTTCAGCCTATATTAACACACAAGCTCACCGAAAACATGACATGGACAGAAGGCTCTGATGTGGATGGAGACCCTATAAGCTCTTATTTCTGCGTTGCATCCTCAGCAACAAATAGGAATAATAATATCTGTGATGTTCATTTTTCAAACGAACCAAATCCTTGGTATCAATTTACAGAAGGAGAATTATCATTTGGTCCAAATGGGTCAAACAAAACATTTTATGTTAGAATAATAGAGAATGACGGATATGATAATTCAACAAATTATGATGCAACATTTATTTTATACAATCATGAGCCTAATGCATCAAATGTTAACATCACACCAACAAACCCAAATGTCACCTCAACATTGACATGTAATTATGTTTTCAACGACCCTGATGGTGACAATGAAAATGTTAGTGGAGCAAAATATCAATGGTGGGTTCAGGATGAGGGCTCAGGCCCTTTCATTTTGAATGAATCAGCTACATCAAAGACATTTTCAGGTGGATTTGACAAGGATGATGTTGTGAAATGCAGCGTAAAGGTTGAGGATCAATACGGGCTTGAGGCTTTGGATTATGTTAATTCATCAACTGTAACTATTCAAAACTCGCCTCCACCAAAAGTAAATTTGGACTACCCGCCTAACGGAGATGACACATTTACAAATAGAACACCAAAGTTCAATTGGACAGCTGTTGTAGATCCTGATCCAGAGGATTCCGTAACATACAATTTTCAGTTATGTCCCAATGATCCTGATTGCTCCAACCCAACAATAAACGAGACAGGCATAGTTAATAATTATTATTTACAATCAACAGAGCTTGATTTAGGTGTTACGTATTATTGGAGGGTAAGGGCGAATGATAGCATAAATAGCTATGGTGAATGGTCAGACATATGGAATTTTACATTGGTACCTTCGATTGAAATAACATTGCTTGTGAACGTAACAGATTTCGGAATAATGCAGCCCGGGTCTTCAAACGACACAACAGATAACAACCCTCAGCCATTCAAATTGAGAAATGATGGGAATACAGAAATCAATGTTTCTATAAACGCGACTGCCTTATGGGGTTCTGCACTATTGGGTACAAAATACTATCAGTTCAAAGCAAACAACAGCGATGAGCTGAATTCATTTAATTGGACACTATCCCAAACAACTTGGGAAAATATGACCAGCATAAGAAAACTTGTGATAGCAATATTCAACCATACTGATAGCAATGACACAGCAGCAGTTGATATAAGGGTTGAGGCAAGAAGTGATGAGCCCCCTGGAACAAAAAGCTCTACTGTTGAATTTTTCTTTGAGGAAGCATGAAATGGAATAGGATAATATGGATATTGGTGATTTTCTTAGTCCTACCTACGAACTGCTATGCATTTGGTGTTGCACCAAGCTCCATAGACATCATGTTTGAGCCAAATCTTGAGAAAACAGTGAATCTCAAAATCTTGAACAGCGAAGGTGAGAAATTTAAGGCTATAATATATGCAGAAGGTGAGTTGGCAGATTATGTAATAATAAATACCTCTACCGTTGAATTTTCCGGAGAAAAAGAGAAAGTAATAACATTCACTATAAAACTGCCTGAGAAAATAGACCAGCCAGGAGAGCATGAAGCTAAGATCGTGATTGGAAAAATTTCTTCAAAAAGAGAGATCGAAGGAACAACTATAGCAGCAGTTCTGGTTGTAGCTTCAAGAATAAATGTTATGGTCCCTTACTCTGGGAAATACGCATCTGTTAGGCTTTTCGCACCTCATTTCAAAGCAAACGAGGAGTCGAATTTTGCAGTTGAGATAGCAAATCTTGGAGAGAAAACAATATTCGCAACAGCAATAATAGACATAATGAGCCCGTTGAATGAAAAGATAACAACATTAAAATCAGAAGAGGTCAGGATTGATGCAAAGGAAAAAAAGATTGTGACAATAAAATGGAAGCCAACCAGTTTAGGAAATTACTATGCAAGAACGAGCGTGATATACAATGATCATGAGGCAAGGGATGAGAGAGCATTTACAATAGGCGATGTTTTTATTGATATAAATTCCATATCAGTTGACAAATTCTTCCTTGGCGGGATTGCGAAGTTTGACATAATAATAGAAAACAAGTGGAATGAGAGGATACCTGGAGTTTATGCTGACATAACTATAACTGATAATACTGGAAGGCAGTATGCAATTTCAAAAACAGCTTCTAAGGATGTTGAGGCATTTGGCAAGCAGGAGCTTGAAGCTTTCTGGGAAACAAAAAATGTGGAGAAAGGAAGGTATAAGCTTAACATAGTTTTGAACTACCTTGATAAAAAAACAGAGAAAACATTTGATATAGATGTTGGATTTGATAAAATAGATGTGACGCCTTCTGGCCAGATAATAGCAGTCCCAGAAAAGGAAGAAAAAGGAATTGAAAGATACATAAATATACTTATAGTACTTGTTTTGATAGTTTTGGGCGTCAATATATTCATTTATCTAAAGATCATAAGGAGGCGGTGAATAAAAATTTATTGCACATTTAGGAAAGGATTTTCGAGGAAATTAGAAACAGGAGCAAACAAACCATTTCCAATCAAAAACCAGGTTCTGCGAATCTGATTCTGTAAACAACAGAATGGATAGAAGTGATGATATGCCTATAACAGGTTGCATAAAATGCAACCATAATTATGAAAAAATCGAAAAACATTTAAATACTTTGCTATCAAACTAAATAAAGATGGGGGAGAAATTCAATAAAATATTATTGGTTATGGCCATAGTTTTGGTTTTGATATCAATTATAAGTACAGCGATAATAGTAAATACAATAAACATGGCAAGGGTTTCAACACCCCCTCCAAGAACAGGAGGAGAGGTGAGATTAACGGTTTTAAAACCAACACAATCAACAAAATCAAGCACAAGTGGAACTGTGGGTTTGACAGTTCTCCCAAAAGAATAATTAAATAAAAAAAGGAGGTAACATGGCCGAGGTATCGAATAAAATAATAGCTGGTTTATTGCTACTCGCAATAGTGATTTCCTTATTCGGTATAGTGACAATCATGAACATACCTTTGGTAGTAGTGTATACAGGTGGAGCAACAGGTACAGGTACGACAAATTTATCAATCACAGGAGCAGCATCTATAACAATGTTGCGTGATTTATCAGATTTTGGTACCGGAACACCCGACCCATCAACAGGGACAACAATAGCAAATGACCAAATAAATACCAGAGGCTTTTATAATGGTTCGCATGGAAACGGAACAGATTATGGTATCGGCCCACCATATGCATACATGCATGTGATAGAAAACAATGGTAATACAGTCTGTAATCTTACAATAAAATCAAGTAAAACAGCAGCTCAATTCATAGGCGGGACCAACCCATCATTCAAGTTCAGGGGATTCCAAAACGAAACAGATTCATGCAATGGTACATTAACAACAACATATACTGAATTCTCAGCGGCAGATACAGATTATAATTTATGTGTCGAGTCAACATCAGGTAGTGGCTTTAGATATGAAGATGCTAGCGATACAGTACAAGTAAGTTTCAAGATATTCCTGCCGTCAGATACACCACCAGGCACAAAATCAGTAACAATAACGTATACAGGAACAGCAATATAATAATAAAGAGTTAAGCGAGCAAAATGAAAGGGAAGAAGGCATTACCTTTATTCATTTTTTTATTCATTTTTTTTCATATTTTTACAATTAATGTTAAATCCTTGGGCATAGCTGTTAGTCAGAAAAACTTTGATTTCATACCTAATCATGAATTTGTAGTTGATGTTAATGTTATTTGTGAAAATAGGGAGATGTATGTTGATGTTTATGCTATAGGCGAATTAAGCGAATACATAACATTTAACGAGCCCACAAAATCAATCAAACTAATGCCCAATGAGATAAGAAGATTCACATTTACACTTAAACTTCCTGAAAAATTTGAAAAACCAGGTCCGCACAAAGCAGTAATTTATGCATTAGAGGCCCCACCACCTGAATATCCAGGAGCTATTTCTGCAAGGGTACAAGTAGGTATACCGATAACAGTGAATGTACCATACCCAGGGAAATATGTAGAGATAGAAAATATTGGTATAGAAAATCCTGCATCAAATCAAAATGTTAGGTTTTCAGTTTTTGCATCAAGCTTAGGAGAAGATAATATAAGCAATGCGAAAATTTTAATACAAATATCGGATGCAGATAACAAATCTATTGCAACCTTAGAATCAGATAGCAAACCGATGAAATCAAGGTCAAAAGAAACCTTTTATTTAACATGGTTTGCAAATGTCAATCCAGGACCTTACAAGGTATCAGCAAAAGTGATTTATGACGGGATAGAAAGCAATAAGTTTGAAAAGAATTTTAACATAGGAGCACCATCAATAAAAATCTTAGAATTGATATCAGAACCCATAATTTCCGGAACCATAGGAAAAATAACAGCAAAAGTTAAAAGCGAATGGAATGAAAAAATAAGCAATGTTTATCTTGAATTGAAGATAAACGGTGTGACAACATTAACAAGCCCAACGGTTTCAGTAGAGCCTTGGGAGGAAAAAAATATAGATGTTTTTTGGGACACATCCGGGGTTGAACCAAAAGAATACGAAGCCTTAGCCATATTACACTATCTTGGTAAAACAGAAGAGAAAGAAATTAAACTTTTGGTTAAAAAAGGATTTAGTACAATAGGCATAATCGCAACTTTGCCTATAGAGATCATAGCATTGATAGTGATCATAGCTCTTATCATTCTTGCTTTGGTTTATAAAAGATTGCGTGCCAAGAGATAAATTTTAATTCATCATCTAATTATTTTATTATGAAAAAGAAAAAGATGTTCCCCAAAAAGGTGGTGGTACTAATTTTGCTTTTTGTCATCATCAGCACAATTTCGACCTACATTTTTTATAAAAACTTCGTAATTTTTGATGTTCAAGAAACAAAGATGTATTTAAATGTCAGCAATGGCACTGTTGGAATAAATGTTGATACAGATGCCTTATATTTTGGAAAGATCCCAAGGGGTGGTATCGGGACGAGAAACATCAGCCTGAGCAATTACGATTCAAACCCGCATATCATCCATATAAAATTATATGGAGATTTTGCTGACTGGGTTTATGTCTCAAAAAACAATTTTGTTATCAAACCAAATTCAACAGAGGTTGTGGAAGTTTTTGTATATGTTCCAAATGACGCCCAAATAGGAAATTATACAGGCACATTGAGGGTCGAGTTTTTGAACAAGTTTTTCTAAATTGCAAATATTTTTGAAGAATTTTATCCATGTGACTTGATCGTGATCTTAACCTTTTTCTAAGGATGTATATTATAAACCTTACGCAATAATAATTTAATATGAAAGCGACATCAAATAATCTTATAGCCCTTTTAATTGTCATTTTCATAGTCTCATTCTCTCTTGAAGTTTCCATATATGTCATAAAATTTGAAAAAAAGCCTGTTGTTGGGAAGGCTCTTGTCGGATTTGTAGGTTTTTGTATTGACAATTTTCCGACAATAAACTATATTGGTGATCAAGAAGCCTGGGTTGGCCAAAATTATTATTATGATGTTAACATAACCCCAGCAGATGACAATGCAACATTTTATGATGATACATATCTATTTGATATAAACAATCAGACAGGTGTCATAAGTTTCACACCAAATCAAAGCCAAGTAGGAGTTCATTACGTCAATATATCAATAAAAAATACATGCGGAAGGACTGTTGATTTTGAAATAGTTCAATTCACAATTCATGGAGAAAACCAGGCGCCTTATTTTGACCCACCGCTTCCTGACAATTTCACAATATACCAGAATGACCATTTTGTCTATGATGTAAATGCAACAGACCCTGATAATGACTCATTGATTTTTGGTGAAAATACAGGGATGTTTGACATAGATCCATACACAGGCTTGATAGATTTCATTCCTGCACAGGATGATGTTGGAAATCATTCTGTTTTGATATGGGTCATAGATGAGCATGGCGCTATGGAGAGCAAAAATGTCCTATTCGAAATTATAGATGTGAATGACCCTCCTGTTTTAGAACCAATAGGAGCACAAACAGCCTTCATAAACAAAACATACTATTATGATGTTAATGCAACAGATGTTGATACACAATTGCCTCATAATCTAACTTACTATGATAACACAACACTATTTGATATAAACCCTTCAACAGGTGAGATAAATTTCACACCAACAGATGCTGATAATGGAACATATTCAATAAACATATCAGTAACAGATGGAGAACTATGGGACTGGGAGGTTATAAGCTTTACTGTTACAAAGGAAAACCATCCACCTGTTATAACATCATGGTATCCATATAATCACACAATTGAGATGGATGAGGGAGATTCTCAAAACTTTTGGATAACAAAATACGATCCAGATGACACAATACCTTCAACACAGTGGTACCTTGATAGCGTGAAACTAAGAGACCAGACAAATGATTATTTCATTTATATCGGAATAGCAGGCACGCATAATGTTACAGTAATAATATCTGATGGTATTCTTACAGATTCGCATGAATGGGAAGTAATTGTTAAGCCAAGACCAGGTGCTAGAGGCGGAGCAGGGGTGTCAGCAGCTGCAGCGCCACCACCAGTATGCATAGAAAACTGGAGATGTACAGAATGGCCGCCTTGCCCACCTTATGGAATACAGGTAAGAAGATGCTGGGATTTAAATAAATGCGGGACTTTTTTGAAAAAACCTCCAGAATCCCAACCTTGCATCTATGTTCCTGAACCATCATGCTCTGATAACATAAAAAACTGTCATCACGGCTCTTGTGAAATCCTAACAGATTGTGGGGGTCCTTGCCCTCCTTGCCCAACATGTAATGATGGTATTAAAAACTGCCATAAAGATGGATCATGTGAAGAGGGTATAGATTGTGGGGGTCCTTGCCCTCCTTGTAAGGCTCCTGAAAAACCTTACATAGCATGTGGAGATGGTATATGCGCTGAAGATGAATTGTTCACATGCCTGAAAGATTGCTATGCTGTTTTAGGAAGATATGTAATAACAGGAATTTTGATAACATTTGTTTTCACAATTATGATAGCAAAGAGAAAAACAGTTGTGATAAAATACAAGAGGTTGAAGAAATACATTGAATATAAAAGAAAGAAAAAACCACCATTTACAGATAAGCAGATTCTTGGTCTATCAACATTAAGAAGGATATATTCCATAAGGAGCAAAATAGGAAAAGAAAAAACAAGAGACCTTTTCGAACTTTTCTCAAAAACAATGAGGGAATTCTTTGCAAAGTTCTTTGGAATAAAATATGAATTTACATATGTTGAGCTTAATGAGGAGATAAATAAGATAAAAATGAAGAAGGAGATAAAGAACAATATAATAAACTTTTCAATAAAAATATCAGAAATGGAATATGGAGGTTTTGAGATAACAGCAGCAAATTTCTTGGATATCATAAAAATGGCAATACCTTTGGTAGAAGAGTTGACAGGAGTAAAACTTGAACAAGCAGTAAAGGAGAAGATAGAGATAAAAGAGGAAAAAAAGGAGGAGATAGTTAAAAAACCTATCAAAGAGGTAAAGATCGAAGAGATAGAGGAGATGAAAAAACTGATAAATGAGGCTGAGAATGCGATAGAAAATAATGATATAGATACTGCAACAGAACTTTATTCAAAGATCAAAACAATTTATGAAAAAATTCCTCCTGAAAAGAAAAAGGAGCTTTATTCAGAAAGCATACGCATAATAAAATTGTATAACAATATTATTAGATCAATAAGCTGATTATGGTATTGTTCTATATTTTGTATTTAACAAGCCCCATTCTATGAAAAGTAGTATTAGAGCAGCAAGCATAAGAATTGGGGAGAGATTCAATGAAATCTTTTGTATGGTTGATGTTGCAATCTCCTGATATATTTCAAAAATAGCAGTTTCATTCTTTGCTTCATAATATTTTCCATTCGTACCTTCAGCTATCTTTTTCAATGTTTCTGAATCAAGTTTTGAAACAAAGCTCAGATTTGGATACAAACCTCCTTCTTTTGTTGCAACACCTATTGTATAAATATTAACATTGTTTTCATTCGCAAATCTTATAGCCTCTTCTATCGAAGGTCCTACATTATTCTGACCATCAGTTAGAAGTATAATAAGTCTTGTCTTTTCACTTTCTATGAGCAAATTTGTCGCTGTTATGATAGCAGATCCTATTGCTGTCCCTCCTATTGGCTCAACACTTATGTTATTTATCGCCTTTTCAACAGCTTTCATATCAGATGTTAGTCTCTGCTTGATAAAAGGAACGCCTGAAAATGAGATAACACCTATTCTTGAATTCTCAGGAGTGTAGTTAAGAAAACTAAGCGCCGCCTCTTTTGCAACCTCAATTCTATTCGGTTTGTAATCTTCTGCCAGCATACTTCCGGATGAATCTATGGCAAGCACTATGTCAAAATTGCTTGCTTTTCCTTCATAAACCAAAACACAACCAGATATGGAGAATATAACCAAGCAAAGTGTTATTATCCTTAATGCAAGCAGAGCATAGTTTTTTGACAATATCTTTTTTCCTGTAACCCTCTCTATTGCTGGAAAGTTTGCAAACTTCAAAGCCCTCTTTCTCGTATACATAAGGCTTATAAAATGTGCAAGTACGAGTAAAGGTATGGCTACGAGAAACCATAGATACCCGGGGTTGTTAAAAACTACGTAGATATTCTCTCCCTCCTTCTCAGGAAAAATTTCATGAGAGGTTTAATAAAAGATTCTGAAGTTAAAAGATAAATGAAATCAGCATTTGCATTTATAAAATAGCTTCTGATCATAGCAATCTCATCTTGTGTATATTTTTCATAAGCATTTTTTATCAAATCAGTATCCACTATAATTGTGTCGTCTGAAAAAGGATCCTGCAGAACAACCTGACCAACCCCTTCTGGCATAAAATTATCCCTTGGATCCCTTACCATCATACCTATGACATCAAACTTTACAGAAGCTATACTTATTACCTTTTTCCATTCCTGTTTGAATCCTATGAAATCAGAAACTATTACAACAAGCCCTCTTTCAGTTGTTATGTTTAGAAGATATCTCAAAGCTTTTTCAAGATCAAATCCACCACCATATTTATTTATATCCAAAAGCTTGCTCAACAATAAGTAAAAATGTTTGTCTCCTGAAGATGGTGCTACAAAATCAACAACCCTGTCATTGAACATCAAAAGCCCTGCCTTATCACCAGATTTCGTAGCAAGATATGAAAACGCAGCAACAAGCTCAGCAGCATACTCCATTTTAAGCTTTTCAGTAGAGCCAAATATCATTTTCGAACTTACATCAACAACCATATAAACGTTCAGATTCCTTTCCTCTATAAATTCTTTTATAAGAAGCTCATTTGCTCTCATACTTGCTTTCCAATCTATCCTGCTTGCATCATCATATGGTGTGTATACTCTGTAATCCTCAAATTCAAGACCTTTACCTTTAAACAAGCTCCTGTATCTGCTTGTTATCTGTGTATTGATAAGTATTTTTATAACAATATCAAGTTTTCTGAGTAGCGAAGGTATATCTATATATAATTTTTTCTCCATGACTTTCACTTATGATATAGGAACCTTAGAAAGAATCTCTGTTATTATGTCATCCACTTTTATATTTTCAGCCATTCCCTCATAATTGAGTATTATTCTATGTCTCAAAACATCATGGGCAACTTCCTTTACATGTTGCGGGGTTACGAAGTTTTTACCTTCGAGCATAGCTTTAGCCTTTGATGTAATGTAAAGATTTATGGAACCTCTTGGTGATGAGCCCCATTCTATATACTTCCCAAGTGTTATATCATATTTTTTAGGATTTCTTGTTGCATCTACAATCCTTACTATGTAATTTTCAACACTTTTATCAACATATATCTGTTTAACAGCCTCCTGCATCTCGATAATCTCCTCAGGCAAAACAACAGGACTTATACCAAATTCTTCAAATCTTCTCAAAGCAATGTTTTGTTTAAGTATTTCTGTTTCCTCAGAAAGGGTAGGGTAGTACATAAGTAATTTTAGAATAAATCTGTCGATCTGAGCCTCAGGAAGCGGATAAGTACCTGCAGACTCTATAGGATTCTGCGTTGCCATCACAAAAAATGGATTTGGTAGTTGGAATGTTTCCTTTCCTATGGTTACCTGTCTTTCACCCATAGCTTCAAGTAATGCTGATTGGACTTTTGGCGGGGCTCTGTTTATCTCATCAGCCAATATAAAATTTGCAAATATAGGACCTTTTATAACATAAAATCCCTTTTCCTTTGTATATGCGGTTATTCCTGTTATATCTGTTGGCAGTAAATCAACAGTGAACTGTATTCTGTTGAATTTACAACCAGTTGCCTCTGCAAGAGCCCTTACTATTAATGTTTTTGCAATCCCAGGAACACCCTCAACAAGTACATGACCATTACACAGAAGCCCTATGAGAAGACCATCTATAGTTTTATCCTGACCAACAATTATCTTTTTTATTTCATTCCTTATTGAGCTTATTTTTCTTCCATAAACCTTTATATCCTCATTTCTCAGCATACTTCTCCTCAACTAATGTACCTAATTTATACATTCCTTTTATTGTGTTTATAAATCTGAATGCAAAATCTCTGCACATTTCTATCATAGCCCTTCTCATCTTTGAATATGCAAGATACCAGTAAATCCACCACAATCCTTTTAAAAACCAGTTGTTGCTATCAAATTTGTGCCTAAGAACAGGTTCAACCTCCATTCTGAAATTACCTTCGTTCCTTGCTTTTGATTTAAATCCAACAACCCTTATACTGAACCATAAGGTAGAAAATCTACTTACCCTTTTATCAACAACCCAATGTAGATAAAGCTGTATAGGATCTCCTGTCCAATCCCACATCCATCTTGGCTCTCCACAGTGTGATGTTCCAACTTCAAAAATAGGTCTTAGGATCTTTGCAAACTCCCTTGCAAACGCAAAAGGATCTGGCCCAGAATACTCTACAAAAACCGTTCTTCTTGGTGCAAAACAATCCTCTTCTATTGTTATGCCAGCCATTTTAGAAATTACTCACCTCTCAATTCTTTAAATATTTTAACAAGTTCCCTTTGGTAAATTGTACAGAGGTTTCTGCACTCCTCAGCATATGCCTCTCTTTTTTTATGATAAAAACTTCTATGCCAAAATGTTCTGAGCATTTCATAGAAAAGTGACCTCTGCCAAAGCGTGTCCTGTGGATATTCAGTTCTTATCACAGGTTTTATCCTTATTGTTGCTTTTCCTGATTTATCATCACCTTCTCCTGACACCTCAAACCTGATATACATATATGTATAAATATCAAGATCCTTGTGCAAATACCATCTAACACTAAACTTTTCCTTTTCAGCCTTCCCCCAGCTAAACTTTTCCTCCTCTATATCAGAATCAGAAGCATTCCATACTGTTTTTATGAGATCATAACATTTTTCATAAAGCTTTGTGGGGTTAGGACCATAATAGTTTATTGTTGGCCTTTCAGGCTTTTCCTGATAACAATCCTCTTGGATTACAATCTTTGTTCTTGCAAATACAGGCATAAAACCACCTATTTATATTTTTGATTTCAAATTATAAATTAGTATGCTGTTGGAACTGGCAAAAAAACTTTTGGGAATAGTTTTGATATTGATAGGAGGCACACTTGTTCTTTTCTTCCCCTCCACAAAACAACAGCAGCCAAGAGATGAATTTACAATAGCAGCTATAATAATAGGTTTGATATTCCTTTTCATAGGCATGACATTCGTTTTGACATAAATTAGGTTATAATTTTTAATTCTAATTGTATAAAATTATAAATATGGGATGGTACGGAGAATATCCTGAAAGGATGATTTTTGATGAGCTTTTTGATCCACATAGAGATATGGGTAAGCCGCTTCTAGGCGAAGCTATGGTAAGTGCAGCAGGAATTGACCAGAAAAGGACAGTAAATCCTGTTGCACTGGCTGGACAATCTGATATAATATATAATATTGTTGTTTACAGGATAGCAAAATGGCATTGGAATATTTTAAAAGCTGATGAGTACATAATGATACAACCAACCGCACCTCCTGGTAATGTACCACTCATGATGCAGAAGGAAAAACTCGAAAGTCACATAAAAGCGGGTCTGGCTTCTGCTGCTCAGGCAGTAGCTGATTACGAACTTTTGAAACATGATGAAAGAAAATATAGAGAGATACTTGATTTTTTCAAAATGGGTCAGAAGGATGAGCATGTCCTTAGAGCATTATTTGTAGACAGGGTTGATGCGCATACAGGCGAAGGATTTTCAATGATTTCGATGACAAGAAGATGGCCAACAATAATAGGAGATTTCATAAAGATGAAAAGCGAATGGAGGGATACAGAGACTATAATGAAAGAGCTTAAGGTTTCGCTTGCAGAAGCGGTTGTTTTGAAAACAAAAAATGAGCTTTTCCTTGAATGGAAAAAATTGTTTTTCCCAGATGTAAAGGATAGGTATGCAAGGATAAAAAATCTTTTAGAGGCAAGAAAGAGGTCTGTTGATGAATATAGAGATTGGCTGAAACCTTATGTTGAAAAGTATAGAAGAATAAAAGAGGTGACTGAGATAAAACCATCAGCCAACCTTACTAATCCATTAGCATTAATACATTCTCCATGGGGAGGGATTTTTGTAAAATTATGGGTATGGAAACCAATAAGGCCTGAGGAAATGGGAAAGCCTCTTTACATTGATATGGAAATAGACCCCTATGACAAGTTTGTAAAAAAATGGCTGAAAAAGATAGAGAAAAAATATAATGTGAAATTTTACGATAGCAAAGAAGAGGTTGAAAAGTTGAAAAAAGAGGGGAAACCAATACATCCATATCATATAATAGTAAGGGATAAATTGGATTACTATATGAGGCCGGGGAAAAAAGGTGATATTCTTACAGAACATCCTGCTCCATTAATGGACAAAAGGCATATCTATTATATGTTTATAGATCTTGACTATGAATTGCTTTTAGTAAAAAGCGCAACAGGTCCATTAGAAATGGAGGATCAGTATTGGCACATACATCCTTTTATTATATCGCAGAATGTTCTTTTACTTTTACTCCTTGAACATGAAGCAAAAAAACTTGCATTTGAGAGATATGTCAACGAGCTCATAGGTGTCAAAGAGGTTGAAGAGGAGATAAGGAAAGAGGTTGAAGCAGAGTTTGAAGAAAAGCCAGAAAAGAAAAAAGAGAAAAAGGACTATATAAAATCATTCAAAGAATTTATGGAGAAGCTTCAAGAGAAATTAGAGCCCATAATTAGATACTTTATAAAAAAGGGTCCTTATGAAAAAACCACCTTAGAGAGATTGAGCAAAACATTTGGTGATTATATGGGACCGCAAACAGCAGAGATCGCAAATCTGATAAAAGAAACTTGCTTTAAACTCAGTGGTCAGAGTTTATAAAGGTGGGTTATGCTAAAGGTTGGGGTTACAACAGGTCTATATTATATTGCACATGCTGAAGAGCTTGCATCAGCAGTGAAAAAGATAGGGTATGGTTTAACAAGAGGAGCAGATGTTATTGAAATATCAGGAGATGTTCCGCATGAGATCGATTATACAGAAGGTAAAGAGGTAAGGTATGTTGCTGAAAAACAGGGTATAGACCTCCTTTTCCATGGATCTTTAACAGTTCCATTAGAAATACCTGAAAGGTCTGATTGGAGGGATGCGCAAGATCACATGAGAAAATCCATAAGATCAGCAGTGAATGCTGGATGTAAATATGTTCTTTTTCACGCCTGTTTGCATTTCTGGTTGGAGATGATAACATATGCGAGCCATAAGCTAGAAATAGTTATGTGTGATCATTTGGGAAGGCCGCTTTCTGAAATACTTTATGAGAATGAAAAGCTTAGAAAATGGTTCATAGTAAAAATGTGGGAGTTTGAAAGAAACTATGCAACCTTGATATTAAGTGAGGATGAGCTGAGAGAGGCTGAAGGAAAAGCTTACATAGAAAGAGGGGAGCTGTATGTCAGGGAGAGAATAGAACAGAGGATAAAAGAGGACAAAAAACTCATGGCAAAGCTCAGAGAAATAGTAAAATCTGAAATAATGGAACAGGTGAAGATTGCAAGAGCAAGAGGTCAGCAGATACCTGAAAGCGAGATTGAAAAAATGATCAATGAAAGGATAAGAACAATGGGTTATAGGCAGATCGAAATGATACCAGCACTTCAGGAAGATGTCAGAAGAATAGAAAAGGAGGTAACAGAAGAAGCATCTTTTGAGAGATCAAAAATAATGAAGGAGAGGATAAATGAGTTTGTTATGAGAAAAATGATGAAAAAAGACAGAAAGGAAAGAAAATGGAGGGTTGAGACATACGGAAGATATACAGATGCATATATGACGATTGCACACTATATGTTTTACACAAGGGATCCTATTTTCCTTGAAATGGTGAAGATGTATAAAGATGTTGTTGTGGACAAATACAAGCTTGATTATTCAAATGATTTCTGGCTTGATGAGGCGTGGAGAAAAGCAGAGGAGACAAATGATAGGGAGTTCAAATCATTTTATTATGCAACAGTTGGCGCAAAGTTCATGGAAGGCCACATAGCAACAGCTCTAAAATGGATGGAAAATGAATTCATACCAAAAGAGCTAAAAAACAAACCTGAGCTTGTGAAATATGCAAAAGATCTCAAGATAACTTTTGAAGTACCGGATGCAAGAGATCCAAAATATGCTGGTTTATATATACTATGGCATCCAAAACAGCTTTATGCTGCTATAAAAACAATAAGAAAGGTTTTGAAAACAGATAGGGTATATATTACAGTGGATTTTGAACATATGGCAACACAAGGTGTTGATCCAGTAGAGGAATTTGAAAAGCTTATAAAAATAGCACCTGATTTTGGCTATTATGTTCTTTCAGTTCATTCAAACGCCCCAAACCCATTGCATTCACATTATGCAATAGAGATAGGTGATGTGACGCTCTATAAACTCTTTTATTATCTAAGAAAAACAGGTCTTGGCAAAAAGCACACTGTTTATCTGCTTTTTGAAAGAGGAGGTGGAGATGATCCTTTCAAACAATCTGTCTATGCACTAAAACTTATTGTTAAATATCTTGAAAAAGATGTAGAACCTGACAAACTTCCGCCAGAATTTTTTGGAATAGAGTTCACAGCGGGTGATATACGCAGACAATTGGAGATAGTAAGACAATACAGGTTTGAGCCTATTAAAGACCTATTAGAAACCCCGGAAGAGGAATGGGGCATGCTTTCACAAGCAGCTGTTAAGAAAGGAAAGACAAAGGAATGGGCTAAGGAGGAAATGAGATAAGTAAAAATATTCTGACCCAACTTCTCTAATTACTGTGCTATTTTTTTGAAAGAATAAAGGAAAATATGGGTTCAGCCAAGCTTTTTACTGCATGAGGTGACTGTGACCAAAACATCACATCCTGTGTGTGATGCACTTTTTTATCATCTGTCAATGCAAACACAACATGCTTATCATCCACTGTTATAATCCTTCCAGATGGTTCTTTTATATGCTTTGTCTCAGCTATCTTTGAAAATGCATTCGCTGGCTCTGTGTTTTTCAAAGGTGCCATTATTTTAACCCTCACACCTTTCTTCGAAGCCTTTTTCAATACATTGTAATGATTTGAATAAAGTTCATTAAGACCTTCCTCTGTTGTGAGTATGTTTATTTCCTTTTCAGCACTTTTGAACAAAGAAGTAAGATGCTGATTTATACTATGCTTACCTTTTAAAGTACCAGTCATTTCAAATGGTTGTACAAGATTTATGCCCTCTTTGTATATCTTTTCAAGCTCGTTTATAACAGGAGAATTCTTAAGTTTCTCAACTCTTGCTATCATCTCTTCATACTTTCTTTTCATATTCTGTTGCGTTCTTTCTAATGCATCTTTTGGAGCCAGTGCAACATATTTAAGTGGTTTTGAAGGCTGTATCACAACAAAACCTTTCTCTGCTAAGCTCTCCAGTATATCATAGCTTCTAGAACGAGGCACATTTGCTATCTGTGAAAGTTCTCCTGCAGTAGCTACACCCCTGGATAACAGAGCAACAAATATTTTTCTCTCATACAAATTTAATCCAATACTTCTCAATGCATCCAAAACCTCTATTGACGCCACCATGTTTTCACTTTACAAATACTAATATTAATATTGTTAGTTTTATATATATATTTTAATGCGATAGATTTATAAATCTTTTATCACTTTAAAGTGATTTTATTTTGATTTACCCTTTTGTTGATTGAAAAGCTCTTTTAGTCTATTTAGATCATCAGCCTCTTTTACATCCTTATCCCATCTCATTCTTATGAATCTTGGAAATCTCAATGCATATCCTGATTCATAATTAGGGGATTTTTGTATCTCCTCATAAGCGACTTCTATGATTATTTTAGGCTTTATTTTGACCTCACCCCCCTTTTCATATTCTATATGATCTTTTAAAATATTTGTAAGCTCTTCAAAGGTCATATCATTTTCATCAACCTTTTTTTCCTTTATCCCGGTTCCCAACATACCACATGAAAGAAATTTTCCTGTATCAGGGTCTTTTATACCCAAAACAAAGCTACCAAGCCATCCAGCCCTTTTACCAGTGCCCCACTGAGCACCTATTATGGCAAGATCAAGTGTTTCCATAATAGGCTTTACTTTCAGCCAACCACCTGCCACACGCTTACCGGGCTGGTATATAGCATCAAGATTCTTGACCATAACACCTTCTTGCTGGGCCTTCAAAGCATTCTGATAGAACTCCTCTGCTTTTTTTAGATCTTTTGTCACAAGCTGTTCAGCGAGCTGGAACTTTTCAGGAATAACCTTTACAATAGATTTCAAAATTTCTCTTCTTTCTCTTAACGGCTTGTTAAAAAGCATTTTTCCATTTAGGAAAACGATGTCAAAAAGATTGACCTGGATTGGTATCTGGCTCTTCATTTCATGGATATCATATTTTCTGTGTATGCGCTGAGAAAGATATTGAAATGGCATCGGCCTGCCTGATTTAGGATCAATTCCTATTGTTTCACCCTCTATAACACACTCCTCTGCCTTCACATTTTTTTTCACAAGCTCAACAAGATCAGGAAATGCATTAGTCACATTTTCAAGCCTCCTTGTATATATCCAGACCTTTTCGCCCTTTTTATGTATCTGCGTTCTCATGCCATCATATTTTATCTCTATCCCAACATGTTCGAAGCTTTCTAAGGCATCTTTTAATGAAGGTGCTTTCTCAGCAAGAAGGACATAAATAGGCTTTCCAAGCTCTATCTTTATATTTTTCAAACCTTCTAACCCAGATTCCTTTGCTATTTTTGCAATCTCACCATAATCAGGTTTGAGAAACCATGCCCACTCAATTGTATCAACAATCATACTTTTCATCTGATTTCCAGCAGATTCGTCCAAAAAAAGCATGTAATCAATACCAGATTTCTTTTTCCATGGATCAGTTTTTTTCATTTTTTCAGCATCAGCTTCCACCACCTTATTCTTCTTCTTAAAATCGTTTATCTCTTTTCCGCTAATTTTTAGTTTTTTAAAAATGCCTTTTTCTATTAAGAATGACTTGCCTGATACGGATTTTATGATCTCTTCTATCCTCTCCCCTATCCAAACAACATCAGAGAAAAATGCTTTTGCTATAGCATCCCTAACAACACCTTCTGCAACCCCTATCCTTAATTCCCCCAAAACACTTCTTACAATATATCTTGCCTCTTTTGGGCTTGCTGAACTCAAAAGCTCTGAAACAAGATTTGCTTTTCTGTCTTGGGATCCAGACCCCTCAACATATGCAATTTTCTGCAGATTTTCAAAAACCTTTCTAATAGTAAGAGGCTTTGTAAAAAGTGTGCGTTGACGCTTTTTTTTCATAAGCTCCTCTGCAACAAGCCCGAGATCGCCTGTTTTCTTAAATTCATTTTCAATAACAGATTCTGAAAATCCTGTTGATATGCTTAGGATCCAAACCATCATTTTCGAGGCTATACCTATCTCCTTTTCAAACCATGATGGAAAAACCGTGCCCTGCACAAGTAGCGCAGTCATTGGCAGATCCTCTAAATCACATTTTTCAAAAAAATCAGCTATCGCCTCCACTTTTTTAAGCCTGGCCGGATTGTTCTCAAGAAATTCGTAAAGATCAACAAGATTTTTGTACTGCATATTTATATTTTATTTTTATTTAATTCAAAAACCTTTACTTCCAATTATAATTATGGACGTAAAAGTTAGAAAATTTTCACCTAAGGATATCAGTATAGTGATGGAAATTGAAAAGCATTGCTATCCTAAAAAACCATGGAGCGAAAAGGAATTTATGAAATGGTATGAAAAATTTCCTGAAGGATTTCTCATAGCAGAGGTTAAAGGCGAGCCTGTTGGTTACATAGTTATAACAAAAGATAATATACCATCCATTGTTGTTAAAAAGGATTTTAGAAGGCAAGGCATAGGAAAAATTCTTGTTAATGAGGGTATAAAAAATCTTGGTGTGAAAGAGCTAAAGGTTCATGTAAGGGTAAGCAATAAAACAGTTCAGGAATTTAACAAGAAGCTTGGTTTTAAACAAATAGGTTTGAAAAAAGGGTATTATAAAAATGGAGAGGATGCAATAGAGATGATAAAGGTTGTGGAGTAAGCAAAATTTATTCTAATTAATCCAATAATATCATATGAAGATCCTGACAGAATATGAGGCAAAGATTTTGTTGAAAAAATATTCCATTCCTGTTACAAAAGAGTATCTAGCAAAGACAGAGGAAGAAGCAGTTGAATATGCAAAAAAAATAGGATACCCTGTTGTTTTAAAAGTGATGTCACCTCAAATAATTCATAAAACAGAGGCCGGCTGTGTTTTGATAAATGTAAAGAATAGGAATGATGTTAAAAAGGGATTTAGAAAAATTCTTGAAAATGCGAAAAAATACAGATCAGACGCAGAAATAAAAGGTGTTCTTGTCCAGGAAATGGTAAAGGGTGCTGATGTGAGAGAGGTTATTGTGGGATCGAAGATGGATGAACAATTTGGTCCTGTCATAATGTTTGGTGTTGGCGGGATTTTTGTTGAGGTTATAAAGGATATAAGCTTTAGAATAATCCCTATTGAAAGAAAGGATGCTGTTCAGATGATAAAAGAGATAAAGGCTTACAAAATTCTTGAAGGTGTGCGTGGTCAAAAACCAATAAATTTTCAGGCCCTTGAAGATTGTTTAATGAATGTATCCAAAATGGTTTGGGAGGAAAAAAATATAAGAGAGCTTGATATAAACCCACTTTTTGTTGATGAAAAAAATATTAAGGCAGGCGACGCGAGGATTGTTTTGGAAGAGGTGTCTAAATGAAATTTCTTATAGAAGGGGAGAATGTAATTAAAAAATTTAGTAGATCAAGAATTGTTTATTTCAAGTTCTATTTTTTAGCCGCAATAATGTTTTTAATTCCCATTATTCGAAGTTTTTTCAAAACAAAAATTCCTTTTCCAGATATTTATATAATAGCAATACCATTGGCTATCGGATTTTTGCTGATTTTGATAACAGAGATCATGGTAAGGACAGGAAGCTTTTATATAACAAACTATAGGGTTGCAAGTGTGAGGGGGTTTTTGAGAAAAACAATCGATTCTTGCACATATGATAAGATAGTGAATGTGAAGGTTATACAAACATTCTTGCAGAGGATTTTAAACATAGGAACCATAGATATAACAACATTCCAGAGAACAGAAATACTTTTTGATTCAGTGGGAAACCCATCGAAAATAGAAAGACTTATATACAGCCAGATGGAGAAGCAGGCTGAGAAAAAACAGCCTCCTGCACAAACACCATCTGATAAAATATAAAAACTCCTGCAAAAATTTTCTTATGCACTACAAAATTATTCATGCAAAATCTATACTTGTTTCTGAGCCATTTTCAAAAGAATTTAATCTCAACACATACAGAGGATGCGAGCATGCATGCAATTATTGTTATGCAAGGGCAAACAAATATCTTATACATAAAGATGAAAAGGATTTTGATCAAACAATTTTTGTAAAGATCAATGCTGCTGATTTGCTAAGAAAAGAATTGGCAAAATTGAAAAAGAGATGTATGATATTTCTTAATTCAGCCTCTGACCCTTATCAAATCTGTGAGGAAAAATATGGGATAACAAGAAAGGTTTTAGAGGTGATAAATGAATATAAATTTCCATGCCACATAATGACAAAATCAAATCTTATTTTGAGGGATCTTGATCTATTAAAAAATATAAATGAAAACGCATTCTGCACAGTTTCTTTCACAATAACAACATTCAACAAAAGGCTTTTGGAAATTTTTGAGCCAAGGGCACCAGAGCCTGAGAAAAGATTAGAAGCTATGAATATTATTTCTGAAAACGGGATTTATACAGGCGTGTTTTTTATGCCCATCATCCCTTACATAACCGATAGCGAGGAAAATATTGAGAATGTTGTGAGAAAAAGTAAGGAAAAGGGGGCAAAATATGTTATATATTCAACCCTTACTCTAAGGGATGTTCAAAGAGAGAGGTTTATGAATTTGTTAAAAGAGAATTTTCCAGATATTTTTAAAACATATGAAAAATTGTATGGTGAGAATCAAAGCCCGAACAAAGATTATCAGAAAATGCTAGAAAAAAGATTGGATATTATTTTGAAAAAGCATCTCATGCCTAAAAGGATAATCTATCCATTGAGAGGATATATACAGAAAAGACTATATGAGATCAAATAATTATTTAAATGTATTGCTCAATACTAAAATTAAATATAGGTGATATGAATGCCATTCAAAATAATACATGACAGGGATGCATGCATAGGTTGCGGTGCTTGTGTGAGCATATGTCCTGAAAACTGGAAAATGGGAGATGATGGAAAAAGCAAACCAATAAAATCCCAGATAAAAGAAATTGGCTGCAATCAAGAAGCTGCTGACAGCTGCCCTGTCCAATGCATACATATAAAAAAGACTTAGATATTGGGGACAGGACTCTCCCAATTTAATTCTGGAAAACTAATAGACTAGAGAGGTGATTTGTATGCCTTCTAGTCAGGGGTAAGGCTAAACATGTAAAAGCTCACTTCAAGAAAACACCTGTTCTCAATAGAAAATTCATTCATCTGAGCAATAATCGTATTGAAGGTTGGAACAGCTGGTTCAGGCCTATGTACAGGAGAATGAGAGGATTCAAATCGATATTATCAATGAATAAGTTTATGGTTTACTTTTTTATATAATCCAGAGTAATTTAAGCTATTTTGGGTATTACCGTTTCAAATTTACAGAATTAAGTTAGAAGATCCGGGGATGGGAGATTTTATAAGCCTATCTATTCTTTCTTTTTTATTTTGAAGAAGGACTATTCTTGAATCCTCTTTTTCATCCACAATATCAAAATCTATCATTTTTGCAAATTCTTTTGCAAATTCTTTTATTTCCTCATGGGTTGGCATATTTTCTTCTTTTAATCTTTTTCTTGAGAGACCTATCCACATATATGATTTTATTTCGATAAAATGCGGGTTTGCTTTCTTTATAAGATTCGCATATTCACTCATGTATTTTTTATCCATATTCATACCTTTTATCATCGTCATTCTTATCACCCTTCTTGTCTTTAATCCGCTAAAAATTTCAAGGCTTTTTTTAAACCTTTTCCATGCATCTTTCTGAGAAGGGGCGCATATCTTTTTGAACAATTCCTCATTTGGAGCATTCATAGAGATATAAAGCTGCGTTGGTAAAGAATTTTTTCTTTCAAGTTTTTTTAGCATTCCTGGTTCCTGAGCATTTGTCACAAGGAAAATGGATTTTGTTTGTGGAAGGTTTCTTAAAAATAATATGAGTTCTGGCAGTTTTGGATAAAGTGTGGGCTCTCCTGAAAGTGAGATTGCGAAATGGTTTGGGATTATAGCATCTTTGAAAATTTTTTTATCAACATTTTTATTTCCTAAAAATCCTGATAGAAGCTTTTTTCTTTCTAAAAGCAGATTTTCATATATATCTTTTGGCTCATCCACATGTGTTTTTTTCATATGAATCTTTTTCATAAACTCCATAGGCCTCCAACAGAATATGCAGTTGTTCTCGCAAAAAACAGCAGCAGGAGAGAATTCCATGCATCTATGACAATCAATCCCATAGAATTTTTGTTTGTAGCAGAAGTTTTCATTCCTCAGGCTGCTTTTTGTCCATGAACATATCTGTACTGCTGAGTGATTGAAAATACCGTAATGAGCATTCCTAAGTTTCTTTTCAATTTTTTTATCAATTGAGATTACCATAATCTAATTTTAATGAAAATTTTTAAATATGTAAAAATCAAATAGGATTAAATGGAAAAAATTAATGACTCAAATTTTGATGAAAAGATAAAAAAGAATAGCCTTGTTCTTGTGGATTTTTTTGCTGAATGGTGTCCGCCTTGCAAGATGCTGGAGCCTGTTATAGAAGAGCTTGCAAAGGAATATGAAGGGAAAATAGCATTTTTCAAAATGAATGTTGATGAAAACAGGGAGACAGCATTGAGATTTGGAATAATGTCCATACCTACAATGATAATGTTCAAAAATGGAAATGTTGTGGATAAAATGATAGGAGCATATCCAAAGCATCTTATAAAAGAAAGGTTGGAAAAACTCCTTAGGGTAGAAATTTAAACTCTTATACAAACAATATTATATATGATATGTAAATCTTCAAACAGTATAATATTTTTTTCTTTATTTATGGCATTCATTTTACTCATAACAAATGCTTACAGCTATATCTCAATGGAGACGCATCCTCCTTCTATTCTCCAAAAAGGGTCCCCGCTTGATGTTAATGTAAACATAACATTTGATTATCCGCTACCCCTTGAGGCAAACCAAACAAATCTAACAGTGAAAATATGGAATACAACATATCCAATAGGCATACCAAATGGAACAAAATCAATGCCCCTTGCACCAAAAATAATTGAATTAATTGGAGCAGAAGAATATACATTCTACCCAAAATACTTCAATTTCACAGTAAACCTCACAGGACAAAACATAACTTACACACCGGTGAGTTTTAATTATAGCGTAGAGAGGAGATTATATGAAAAAGAAACGCCTACTCCATCACAATCACCACAACCTCCTAAAGGCGGAGATAGAAAATGGTGCTATAAAGTCTTTAGTGATATCACCAAAGATGATTTTATAAATGACAATTTTCATAAAGATGTTGATTCTTGCGACAAACTCATAAATATGGAAGCCATAGTACGTGCGACGAGAGGAAACGACGACTTTAAATATGACGAGGACACAAATCAGTATATTGGAGATCTGCCAAATACTGCTGTAGGAAGATTTTTAACATATGTTTGTACTAATAAATATCTGGAATTAAATGATACAAAGAATGAAATAGATGACTGTCTAAGGTTTTATGTAGATAATAAACCCAGCAAAATTAATGAGAGTAATGTTTTTAAAAATTATACATGCAACTTTGATTTTAATAGGGATGAGCATGGTGCGTTCTATAAATTCCCACCTAACGATTTTGAGGGGACTCATAAAGAATGTTACAAGTTTGAAATATATTTATGGAATGGAGAAAGAGGACATCATAGGTTAGTATTCACAAGAGGTAATTTTCCTTATTACAATGCATTTGACTACATGGACTCTTCTCAACCAGGGGAGATGGTTTATCCAGGTGGCAACCTATGGAAAGCTGAAAAAGCGAACCCCACAAATTGGGCACCTAAAGGGGCAAAACTTACAAACTACTGCTCTGGACCAGAAGATTTTGAAGGAAGCACAGGCGAAGGCACTCGCGATAGCTTAAGTTGTGATGGTTCTTCTATACAAATTATGGTTAATAACAAATCTGATCATAATTTTGAGCCTGATCCATTTTCAAATTCTATAACATATACAGGTTGCGAAGATGGCACAAGCTATCATTTCTCTGCTTATGTGTTGAGCAAAACAATACTTGATATAACATTTGATATAGAAGTCAATGATGGTATGTCCATGTATTTGGACGATGAAAGAAAGATTGTGTGCGGATGTGTAACAGAAAAAGAATGTGAAAACAACAAAAAGAAAGCTTGCCCTGGTCAAAAATTAAGGATAACACCTGGTTTGCACAAGCTTGACATATACTTTTACAACAAAGATGAAGGATGCAGTTTAAGAATTTTAACAAGAAACTTTGATGATTTATGCAAAAAGGTTGGAAAAAATGAAGATTGTGAATATTTCTACAAATTATTTGAAGGATGGAGCAAAACCCAGCCAGATAAAAAATGGAGAGGAGTATCTGATCAAGTGAGCGTATCAGTTGACGAAGGTCTCAAAGAAGTTGGAGGTTTTGAAAGATACTTAGAAACAGGGGAGTATAGAGATTTGAGGGTAACATCAAATCCTCAGAATGCTGATGTTGATATAAGTTTGAGAATGGCGTGCGGTAATCAGGTTTATGGTAAATGTGTACAGATGGGAGGAGGTTCTACCTGTACAACAGATAAATACGGATGGGTAAAGAACAGAGTATTAAGTATAGAAGATAATATAAATTGGGAATATGTAAAGGAATGCGGTCAAAGTAATGTTGATGATGTGAAATTCTACATAGAGCCTTTTGACAATAATAGTTTAGATTTATACAGAAACAAATATCGACCTGATGGTAAACCTATTGGTGGTGTTTATAAATGTAAAGGATTTTACAAAGAAGGCTGTGATTATGATTACAATGGAATGTGTTGTTTTTATCAGCCATGGTATGAAGGAAGCGGAGGACAAGGAGCAGGATGGTCTGGTTATGACTCAAGCAAAAACACAGGCACAATTACAATATGTGATTATGATCAGACTTACACATACATTGTAAATTATTTGACATATCAGGGTCCGGACGGAAATTTCACAATGTTCAAGCCTGAGCTCCCAAAATTCTGTGCCTATACAAGCAGTGTTGGAAGCAGCCCGGCAAAGATTGATAAGGAAATAAATTTCACAAACGTCCTTTGCAATCAAACAACAGGACTTGGTAAATGTTGTGTGTGCACGAGCCAGAAAGAATGCAAGCTCGAATGTGTTAATTGCATAAAATTGGAGAATGGGAATTGTGTTGATTATATACAATTGGTAAATAACAGATTAAATCCTTTCGCATTCTTAGGTAGCCCATCAGGAACAACACAAGAAGGTTATAGATGGGAAATAAATACGAGCTCTTTGAATGTTAGCATAAAAACAAGCGATGAGGATATAAATATGAGTGCTGAGAAGAAGCAGCCAGATCCGATAAATAATCCCACAAATCTTTGGTGGGACCTTAAGGCAGAATGGTTTAGAAATTATAGAAATTTGCTTTTCCAGAATTATACTGTAATAGTAAACCTTTATAGGGATTTCAGATTATATGACTACAATCGTTCAGGCGGTTTCTTAGTCCCTGATTGGGAATGGAGACATAAAAATGTCGATACTCGAGGAGGCTGGAACGTACCCGGTGTTGATTGGAAAGGTGAAACAAGAAATTATTCCATAAACATAACTTTGAGTTATAACACATCCAATGGTATTTTAAGTAATCTTATAACAACAAACTTCACAGCAGTTGAATGTATGTCTCCTGGACAGAGATGGTCAAATGCGGTTTACAATTATGCTTTTGGAGGAACCCCAGGGATTGGCATATGCAAGGCAGGAACCCTCACATGCTCAAACAACCATACATGGTTTTACAATCTCACATCAGACATGCCTGTTTACCCACAATTAGAAGTATGTAATGGCATAGATGATGATTGCAACGGGATAATAGATGATATTGGCGGGATTGAAAATTTGATAAATAAATTCAGACAATATGGAGGGAAGAAAACATTCCAAGAAATAACAAAATGCGGATGCTTTAATGGGGCTCAACCAAAGGGTGAGATATGCAATGACATTGATGATGATTGTGACGGTGTTGTTGACAATAGAAACAAAATAATTCTAATTAATACGTGTGACGATGCTGTTAAGAATTGTATGGCTTTGGGAAACCCTTACGTATGGTGTGCAAACATATTCTATAATTCCTCATCATGCGGATTTGGGTACAAAACAATCTTTATGCCTGAAACAATTTACATAAACCCTTGCACAGAGGCTGTTAAAAAATGTACGCAAACAGGCTATATGCCAGGAGGTGTAGGCCCGCAAAGAGGACATGTTGCTGAAATGAGTGGTTATGGATTGCAAAACCCTTCTGGTAAAATAATGTTTGATGGAATAAGATATAATCCATTTATCAATTTCACATACGATCAATGCAAATACATATACATGAATCCTAAATGCGAGATTCAGGAAAAATATGTTTCTGTTCTGAATGATACATGTGCATGCAGTGATCAAACATCAATACCAATAGAGGCAAAAGAGGTATGCAATGGCATAGATGATGACTGCAATGGAATAATAGATGATGTTGAATATCCTACAACATGTGCTTGCAGTATGCAGACAAACATAAGCCTCATACACCAACTTAAAAAACAAAGTAATGATACATGCAATGGTATAGATGACAATTGCAATGGAAAAATAGATGAAAATGCACCAAATTGTGCATGTACAAACAGGGAAGCAAAGGATGTGATAAATATATCAGCAGTTAGAGAGATATGTGATTATGTTGATAATAACTGTAATGGTTTGGTAGATGAGAACTTCCCGAATTTGGGAAAGGGATGTGGTACAGGAGCATGCCAAGGTGGTGTTTATGTGTGTGGTGTGCATGGCGATGAGGTTGTTTGTAACACAACTGTTCCAGCAGAGGAGACATTCAAAAGCAATGCAAGAAATTTTGTGAGTAATGAACTATGTGATCTCATAGACAACAACTGCGATTATTCAATAGATGAGGAATGTGGATGCACACCTTCTGACATAGGTGTCGCAAAGATATGCGGTTATGATTCAAGAAAATATTACAAAAGCATGGAGCAGATAGAAACAGTTTGCAATTATACACTTGATATGATAGCAAAGGTGATATCATGGGAAAATGCGCCTGGAAATTCGAAATACAGAAGGCTCATAACAATAGAAAATGAAAACCCAGCGGATCTCAGAAACTACCCTGTTTACATAGAACTTGACACAGAATATCTCATAAAAAATGGAAAATTAAGACCTGATGCCGGAGATCTCAGAATAGTGGATGAGAATGGAAATGTTTTAGACTGGTTCATGGAAGTTCCTGATAGAACAAGGGAAGAGCAAAAAGTCGAACTTTCCATTGGCGATGAGGAAACAAGAGGGTCAAAAATTTCATTTGTATCAAACGCGGAAAATATCATAAAAGATGTTGCAGCAAGTTCAGCCAATGTTGCAAATGCAAATTTACCAGATATATCAAGAAATGCTGAAAGATTGGCAGCAAACATAGAATCCATAGCAAGCAGACCTGGAATAAGCACAGAAACAAAAAATCTTCTTGAAAAAAGATCATCCGAAATAAAAGCGTCAATTGAAATTTTGAATTCAGCAGCGAATGAATTGAAAAAGGAGGTATCCAATGTTCAGACATCTGTGAATAAAGAATCTGTAAATGCTTTGGTTAATAAAGCAGAGAATGTTCAAAATGCCATAGAGCTTATTTCAAGCACTTCTCAAATCCTTAGTAAAGAGATGGAGGTTTCAAGAGAGATAAATGCTCAGGAATTGCAAAATGTTAATGAAATTGTCAAGTCCATATCACAGCCTGTTGAGAGAACAGAAATAGCTTTAAGACTTGCAACACAAATGCAGAGCTATCTTGGAAAATCTAAGATATGGTTTAAGATAAATATCAAACCGAATGAAAAGAAATACTATTATGTTTACTACGGAGATCCTTCTGCAACATACACAATGCGCCCTGAAACTGAAATAAAAGGCCTGACAAAAGAAAGGGAAATGTTCTTCCTTTGCCATTTCGATAACTCCTATGCATGTGATGGAAACTTCATACCAATGCTAAATCAGAACACAAGCTTCACAAGAGGTGTTTATGGGTCAGGCGTATTGATAAACAGAGAAGATATTTTAAAATACCCAACATCTGAGAATATTAACAAGGAAAGAGGAACAATAGCATTTTGGGTAAAAACAGGTTCCGGATACATATTCCATGAAAAGGATTTTGGTAATAGGGATCAAATAAACATATACATAGAAAATTCAAACCTTTTCTTTGAAATTTACGATCTAAGCGGAAATAGACATTATCTATCCACTCCTATAACAAACAGCTGGACAAGGGTTGCAGCATCCTGGGATGTTCTTAAAGGCATGAGTTTGTACATAAACGGAGAAATGAAAGCTAATAGAAGTGAGACATGGAGGATGAACAATCTAAGTGTTGATTTCTGGTTAGGTTCAAAAAGTGGAGAAAACGTGCTTAATGGTGTGATAGATGAATTTGTAATATATACATATCATATTGATGAGGAGTATGCAAAAAGAGAATCAAGGGCTTATGCAATAAAAACAGAAACAGGTCCGGAAGAAGACCTTTCCACAACAATTGTAAGAGAAAAGCCAAGAGAGATCTTTGAAAAATGTAACCAATTCCTTGGTTCAGTAGCAGGCACAATATTAAACACAACAAAGGCTGCAACAATCCTAAGCCTTTGCGATTCAATTCTCATATGTAACAAGACATTTAATATAAATCCAAGAAGTCGCTTAACACTTGGGCTTCAATACTGTCAAAATGGAAAATGGGGAGAATGCACAGGTTTGATAGAGCCTGAGACAGAGGTATGCAATGGAATTGATGATGATGGAAATGGCATAGTTGATGATGTTCAATTCCCAGAAACATGCGGGTGTTATAATCCTATAAATCTTTCTATTGGGAATCCTCCAAAAGAAGAGGTATGCAATGGAATTGATGATGATTGCAATGGAATAATAGATGATGTTGGCGGTTTAGTAAATCCTAACTTAACATACTGTGCTTGCACAAACAGAACAGTAAATGTTACCACAAAACCTTTTGAATTAGAACCGAATTTATGCAATGGAATAGATGATAATTGCAATGGAATAATAGACGAAAATGTTGATAATTGTGCATGTTCTGGGACAAACTTCTGGAACATTTCACAAGCAAGGGGTCCTGAAATATGTAATTATATAGATGATAACTGTAATGGGCAGATAGACGAAACATTCAGGAGACAGGAGAATAGCAGTATAATAATTCCTTATTTGGGCGATCCTTGTGGATATATGAACAGTCTTTGTGTTGGTGGAACTTATATATGCTCTTCAACTGGTACAGAGCTTGTGTGCTCAACAACAACACCTCCTGAAAGATCCTGGGGCAAACTCAGCGTTGACCTAAGAAAGGAAGAAAGATCAAATGGTATTGATGATGATTGTAATGGGATAATAGACGATATATATGGAAACGAATCTGGAAAATATGTGCAATGCTATCAAGGAAGAAGTCCGCAGATAGAGATATGTAATGGAAGGGATGATGATTGCGATGGAATAGTAGATGATAATTTGACAGCATGCGCGTGCTCAGGATTTGATGAGCTCAATGCAAGCTCTGCTGATTACATAATTTCACAAATAAAATTGAAAAAATTATCAGGAGAGATATGCAATAACATAGATGATAATTGCAACGGAAAGATAGATGAAGGTTTAAATGATTGTGCATGTTCTGAAGGCTATGCTGGTGATCCTTCACTAAGACCAGAAATTTGTAATGGTATAGATGACAATTGCAATGGGATAGTGGATGATGTTGATACTCCTGAAAAATGTGCATGCTATAATGGGTCACATAGATCAGGTGAGGTTTCTGAATTATGTAATGGTATAGATGACAATTGCAACGGATTGATAGACGAACTTTGGCCTCAGATAGGACAAGGATGTAGCATAGGAATTTGCTCAGGAGGGGTTTACACATGTGATGGAAATAAAGCAATATGTTCTAGCGCATCAAAAGCTACACAAGAAATATGTGATGGTTTGGATAATGATTGTGATGGGTCTGTGGATGAAAACTGCCCTTGCTCAGAAGGTGAAAACAGAACATGCGGATTTGATAAGGGTATTTGCAAAGCAGGCGTTCAGATATGTTCTAATGGAAAATGGAGCGAATGTACAAACGCAGTTTTACCAGGCATAGAGATATGCAATGGATTGGATGATGATTGTGATGGTATAATAGATAACATAGGCGGAAAGAATTCAATCGAATCAACAAAATGCGGATGCTTTAATGGGGCTCAACCAAAGGGTGAGATATGCAATGACATTGATGATGACTGTAATGGAATAATAGATGATATTAATGGAGGAAATTCAATCGAATCAACAAAATGCGGATGCTATGGAAATGGGTATGGTGTTGGTTCAAGAATTGAGATATGCAACGGCATAGATGATGACTGTAATGGAATAATAGATGATATTAATGGAGGAAATTCAATCGAATCAACAAAATGCGGATGCTATGGAGGTCAAAACCCATCAAGAGAGGTGTGCAATCTCATTGATGACGATTGTAATAATGCGATAGATGAGTTGTGGCCAGAACTGGGAAATGATTGTGGAACAGGTATATGTGCTGGAAGATATGTATGTTCTGGTGGAGGTGTAATATGTAATGGAGCAAAACCAGAAACTGAAATATGCGACAGCAAGGATAATAACTGTGATGGAAGGATTGATGAAGGGTGCTATGTTGGTTCATACACTATTTCAACATGTGAAAATGGGGTTAAGGATGGAGATGAGGAAGGGGTTGACTGCGGAGGTTCATGCTCAAGACCTTGTGAAATACCCAAAAAACCTCCTATTAGCTGGATAACAATTTTCTTAATACTTATGATTATAATAATCATAGTTGGGCTTATCCTAGCATTCATGAAATAGGTCTTAATTATCTTTTTAAATCTTATATGGAATTGATAATTATGAAAATTAACAATTACGCTGGTGATCTTCCACATAAAACAAGATCGTTGTGTCCAAAATGTTTAAAGATCATACCTGCATTGGTTTTTGAAAAGGATGGGAAGGTTTGGATAGAGAAGGAATGCCCTGATCATGGCAAGTTCAAAGATTTGTACTGGGGCTCTTCTAAAATGTATAAAAAAGCAAAAAAATTTGCAAGCAGGGGCATAAAATTAGAAACATTTTCTGTAAAAAAGAAAAATCCTGTTTGTCCAAAGGATTGCGGATTGTGCAGGATACACAAAAGCCATACTGCATTAGCAAATCTTGTTTTAACAAACAGATGCGATCTTTCCTGTTTCTATTGCTTTTTCTATGCTAGTCGTATGGGATATGTATATGAGCCAACACTTGAACAAATAGAGGAGATGGTAAAAATACTTGTTAATCAGAAGCCAGTAGCTTGCAATGCGATACAATTAACAGGAGGGGAACCAACATTAAGAGAAGATTTAATAGATATCATAAAGATGTGTAAAAAATATGGTGTTGATCACGTCCAGTTAAACACAAATGGTATAAAGCTTTCAAATGATTTGGATCTTTGCAAAAAAATAAGATCATCAGGTGTTAATACACTCTATCTAAGTTTTGATGGTGTCACACCAAAAACAAACCCAAAAAACCATTGGGAAATTCCGCAACTTTTGGAAAATTGCAGAGAAGCGAATTTGGGGGTTGTTCTTGTACCAACAATAATAAAAGGGTTAAATGATCACGAAATTGGCGATATTTTGAGATTTGGTTTTGAAAATAACGATGTTGTAAGAGGTGTTAATTTTCAGCCTGTATCTTTGGTTGGAAGAATAACAAATGCAGAGAGGGAAAAAATGAGAATTACGATCCCAGAGGTCATAGAAAACATCGAAAAACATACAAAAGGCCAGATAAGAGCAGATGATTTCTATCCTGTTCCAACAGTTTCATCAATAACGGATTTTGTTGAAGCCATTACAAAAAAGCCTCAATACCTTCTCTCAGCACATTTCGCATGCGGAATGGCAACTTATGTTTTCAATGATAATGGAAAAATGATAGCACTTCCACAATTTGTTGATGTTGAAGGTTTGATGGAATATCTTGAGGAAAAATCAAAGGAAATAAAATCAGGCAAGAGCAAATTCTGGGTTGGATTAAAAATGTTAAAAGATATAAATAGGTTTATTGATGAAAAGAAAAAGCCGAAGGGCTTTGCTTTATCGAAAATACTATACAATGCTTTGATGAAACATGATTACGATGCATTAGGAGATTTCCATCACAAATCGCTTTTTGTCGGAATGATGCATTTTCAAGATCTTTACAATTATGATATCGAGCGTGTTGAAAGATGTTGTATACACTATGCAATGACAGATGGTAGAATAATACCTTTCTGCGCATTCAACGTGATACCTGAATGGTATAGAGATAAACAACAAAAATCTCAAGGAATTTCATTCAGTGAATGGGAAAAGAAAACAGGAAAAAGGATAAAGGATGATGCTTATAAGCGTGATATAAAAAAGTTTGAAAATTCTGATATTTACAAAAAAACATATGCAGGTTTTATTTGATACCACGAAAAATATCCTTAAGATTTTGTATTGTGAGGTATTCAATTCTTGTATTTAGCTCCTTTGGTATTTTCTTTGTACTGGTCGCAAGATTATACATATCTTTTTGCTTTGTTGACAAATATATGCCTATAGGATTTTCTTCTATTTTCTCCAGGAACAATTTATTATAAGGATAGAGTTTTTCAGATGCAAAGGTGTTATAACTGATAACAAGAATTTTGCACAAGCCACTATCCCTTGATACGGCTACGGGAGGATGACCTTCAAATGAAGCATTGTAAAGGGCAGCTATGATCTTTTCATCCGTTCCTAGATATTCATATTCTCTCCTATATCGTCTTGGTTCTCTACGTATTCTGTGCACAGGTCTTTTCAAATCCTTTGTTGCAAATTTAACAGCTTTAACAAATTTTTCATACCTATCTTTATCTTCTGGTTTATAAAGAGATTTTTTTGCTGTTTTAACTACGTTGTTAGTTAAAAGACATATTTCATTAAATTCGGATCTTTTTTCTTCCACCCTCTTAGACGTTTCCTTATTCACTCTTATCATATAATCTTCCCAGTCATTGAACGTTTTTGCTTTTTCTGAAAGTATGCGTTTTACTCGGTCAAGCTCTTCAACAACTTCTTTTATCACAAATACCTTCTCATCATTTAGAAATTCAATATATGTATAGAGTTCCTCCTTTGCTTTTTGTAAATTTTTTTCATCTAAATTTTGATAGCGACGGTAATCATAAATCTCTCCTAAAAGATCAAAAGAGAAAAGAATGCTACTGTCAAATAAAATAAATCCCTCTTTATTCAAAATATCCTTCAATGTTGAACCATATTTAGAATACAATTTTATCGGCATATTTTATCAAATATATACTACTTTATAGTTATATTTTAACAAAAAGTTTTAAATTAATAACTATTTTATCTCTTTTGTCTTTTTTATCTTTATACACCAAATATCTCCTTTTTGATCAACACTGAGGATTTCAACATCAAACTCCTTTGCAAGAAGCTGTATTTCACTTTTTGAACTTTTTTCAGTACCTATCACCTCAATAACATCGCCCTTTTCTGCTTTTCTCAAGGCCTTTATAGTTTCCACAACAGGTGTCGGGCAGACCTTACCAACAACATCAACCTTTATATTCATTTCGATCCCTTAAAAATTATTTTTAAATTTTTCACAATAGGTCCTATTCGCTCTCTTATACTTTCTTCAACAGCCTTGCTAAACTGATCATCCTTGGTGATATCTAGCTTTATTTCAACAAAATTCTTACCTATTTTTATCTCTTTCAGCGTGCCCATCGAAACAATATCTTTCCCAATTTTTGGATATATAACATGTCTCAGCCTGCTTCTTATAATGTGTTCATCGATCTTTTCTTTTTCTATAAGACCATGTTTTTCTTCATAAGCCCTAATAGCTGATTTTAGACCATCTATTGCAAGAACAGAACAATGAACCTTCACAGGAGGAAGACCGCCAAGAGCTTTTTGTATATCCGTAAATGTTAGCTTTTTTGCCTCTTCTATTGTCTTTCCCTTCACAAGTTCTGTCATCATCGATGTTGTTGCTATGTTTGCTGCACAACCATAGGATTTGAATTTTATATCTTTTATCTTATGGGATTTTTTATCTATTTTAAGATAAAGGGTAAGCATGTCTCCGCAGGCAACGCTACCTTCAGTTATTTTTACATCTGGATTTTTTATCTCTCCAACATTTTTCGGGTGCATGAAATATTCAATAACCTTCTTTGAATACATATCACTTCAACGGACTTATCTCCCTCAATTTCTCAACAACATCCGCAGTGTTCTTTGCAACATAGTCCATTTCTTTCATTGTATTATATCTGCTTAATGAAAATCTTATAGAACCATGCGCATCTTTATGCTCTAATCCAAGAGCAAGTATTACATGACTTGGTTGCAGGCTTTCGCTGAAACATGCAGAACCTGTTGTGACTATTATACCTCTTGCATCCAAATGTAAAAGTAGACTTTCTCCCTCAACATACTTGAAAGTTATATTAACATTATTACAGAGCCTTTTTTCACCAACAGGTCCGTTCAGCTTTGCTGCTTCTATTTTTAAAAGATTTCTCATGAGCCTGTCTCTAAGCCTTCTCATATATAATACATGGCCTTTGTTTGCTAGCTCAACTGCTTTTGAAAAACCAACAATAGAAGGTATGTTTTCAATCCCAGGCCTTAACCCAAATTCTTCATAACCTCCATCAAAAAGCCTTTTAATTTTTACACCTTTCCTTATGTAAAGAGCACCAACACCTTTTGGTCCATGAATTAATGAGGAGGATAAAGATATGAGATCAACATTTATCTTTTTCACATCTATTGGAACCTTTGTAAAACTCTGAGATGCGTCCATATGAAAAATGACATCATTTTTTCCACATATTTCTCCTATTGTTTTTATGTCCTGTATAGTCCCTATCTCCTGATTTGCATGCTGAATAGAGACCAAAAGCGTATTTTTGTTTATTGATCTTTCAAGTTCATCAAGATCCACAAAACCAAACTTATCAACATTTATGTATGTTGTTTTGAAGTTCGGTTCAAGTGAAGCAAAGCTTTTTAATACAGAGCCATGCTCTATTTTTGAGGTTATTATATGTTTTTTTCTTTTACTTTCAAGACAAACACCTTTTATTGCCAAATTGTTTGATTCCACAAACCCTGATGTAAATATTATTTCCTCAGGATTAGCATTTATCTTTTTTGCAATTGTTGCCCTTGCTTTTTCCAATGCATCTTTTGCTTTTAAACCAAAAGAATGACCATAATCAGATGTTGGAAGTGAATAATATTTTGATGAATATATGTTCATAATTTTTATAACCTCTGGATCAGTTTTTGTAGTAGTTGCATTATCAAGATAGACAAACATTCTCTTTTTAATAATATTTTCACCAATTTTCATAGTTTATATAACATTGTTATATATTTATAAAGATTTGGCTGGTATGACAATTTTTCTACCAACAATTTCATATGTATTTTCCAAAAAACACTTTCCTGTGAGTGCGCATAAATAAGCATCGTACTGATGTTCAGAAATTTTTACAAAAAACATTTCCTGGATCTTCTTTTTTTCAATTCCCAATATCTTTTCAGTAGCCCTTGGAAAGACCTCTATCACTTTGAAATTTCCCAGCATTCTCTTCAATCTTATCGCCCTTTCTGCTAAAATTCTCATATTTTTCATTGTCAATGGCAAAGGCCTAAAACCCATTTTCAAAAGTTTTATTTCACAAGGTCTCCATGATTTTTTGGATAATGATAGAGGAGCGTCTATTGCAACAACATCTGGTTTTAAATTTTTTATCAGATTTATTATCTCCACATCTTTTTTCAGTTTAAGGAATCTAACAACTCTGTTAATTATACAAATACCTGTTTGATTTTTCTCTTTTGTTGAAAGATCAATGCCTATAACCTTCATAAAAAACAATATCCTTCAATTTTCTTCTTGATGAGTATACCTTTTCTTTTGGATAACCAACTGTTATAATAGCAACAGGTCTTACATGATCAGGTATTTTCAAAATATTTTTTACATAATCCTCATCAAATGCGCCAACCCAACATGTACCAAGGCCTAAGGAGAATGCTGTTAATAACATATTTTGTATAGCAGCGCCACTTTCTTGCAATGTGTAAAGAGAGTATCCTCTTTCTCCATAATGCTTTATTTTGTTCATATTGCAGCACACAACTATATCAACAGGTGCTTCAAGAACATGATTCTGATAAAGGCATGCTTTATAAAGTTCCTTTTTTATGTTTTGACCCTTCACAACAATGTATTCTATGCTTTGCAAATTTCCAGCAGAAGGTGACCACTGACCGGCCTCAAGTATGATATCTATCTTTTCATTTTCAACATCCTTTTTCTCATAAGATCTTATGCTTCTCCTATTTTTTATTATGTAAAGCAAATCTTCGAACTTCATATAATTTAAATATATTTTATACATATATAGCCTAAAATGGCCTCATTTCCCTTCTCAGTTTAAAAACACATGGCAACAGTCCTGTATGCGCAGTTACGCTTTTATAGAAATTTTCAGCATCCTCCTCTGATAATTTTGCTACGTGATCAGCCTCTATTAGGATAGAAGGAATTCCATAAGAAGAGTGGTGCGCAGATAAAGAAAAAACAATTGATGCTATTCTTTCAACATCATCACCAATAAAATCAACCCTTACAGGTCTGTCCATATCAGCAGTTTTTATATAAAAACTCTTTATTTTGTATTCATCAAAATCCATAAGAACAGGGTGCTTTTTTTGATCTTCACAATAACTGAATTCTTTTGTCCTCTCACCCTTTTTTAACATCCAGAAAAGGAGATTTGTGTCTCTCGTATCTTCTTTTATAAACTCCTTCACAATATCACAGAATCTTGTTCCTCTTGAATCCTCAACAATACCAGCAAGCAGGACCTTATTTTCCATGCAAATTTTGTAAAGCTCTTTGTAAGAATCAACGAGTTTTTTGTAATCCTCGTAAATATAAGAATCCTTTGTCGGTTTGTCTGCATAATGTGGTACAATAGAACCGTCAAGAAGCAAAATATGTGGTCTGAATTTTTCCACAGATTTTATTGCAATATCTATCTCAGTTTTCTGCCTTATTATAGAAACAGAGTATGGAAGGTCAATTTCTGAGAGATTTTCAAATATAAAAACATGCGGTGTTGGTATTTTAGATGGAAAATAATCAACCTTTCTCACACGATTTTTTTGGTAATGAAAACAGACACCAACAGCCCTTACAAGAATGAGATCAAAACCGTGCAAAACCTTTTTCACAATTCCTCCGTCAACACCAACAATTTTTACATCCTCGAGGATTATATTATTAACAGTTTTTACAAGATCGTTTTTTTCTCTCAATTCCTTAGCTATGTTTTTTAAATTTTTTTCTTTTTCTATCAACCTCTCTGCTATATCCTTTATTTTTGGTAAAAATTCTTTCATAACAAATATGATTTAAATAATATTTTTATTATATTAATATGCTTCAGATTGTATTCCTTGGGACAGGATCAGGCATACCAACTATCAATAGAAACCATTCATCAATCTATTTCCATTATGAAGGTTGGCATGCTCTTTTTGATTGTGGTGAAGGAACGCAGTTGCAGATGCTAAAAGCAGGCATAAATTTTATGAGGATAAATCATATTTTTATCACACATTGGCATGCTGATCACTGGGCAGGATTAATAGGGTTGATGCAAAGCATGAATCTTGAAAAAAGAAGAAAGCCTCTATACATTCACGGACCTGATGCTGAAAGATTCATTTCAGATATATTAGATCTTGATTATTGGGGCCCTAATTTTAATATCATTCCAAAATCCCTACCTTTTGAAGGAAGTGACATAACACCTGTATATAAAACAGAGAAGTTTGAAATATTTTCAATCCCTGTTAAGCATTCTGTTCCTGCAGTTGCATATGAGTTTAGGGAAAGAGACAGGATAAATGTTGATATAAAAAAGGCAAACGAGCTTTATGGACTTCGCCAAGGACCTTTAGTAGGAAAGTTGAAAAAGAAAGGTGAAATATTATTCAGAGGACAGAAAATAAAGCTTGGCGATGTTTCTGTTATAAAAAAAGGTTTGAGGGTTGTTTACTCAGGTGATACAGAACCATGCGAAAATTTGATCAAGATAGCAAAAAATGCGGATGTTCTCATACATGATGCAACATACATAGAACAGAGGGATAATAGAATGCACTCAGGAGCAAAGGAAGCAGCATTGATTGCAAAAGAGGCTAATGTCAATAAACTCATTTTAACACATTTTTCAAGAAGGTATACAGATCTTAAAGAGCTTGAAGAAGAGGCTAAAAAGATATTTCCTAATACAATAATAGCAAAGGATCTTATGAAAATAGATTTTAGGTTGGAAAGATGAAAAATCTATTGATAGGTTTTATAATCGGCATTTTTATAGTCTTCTCCATACTTTTCATATCAGCTTTTTACTTTGAGAAAATAGCGATTATAAGCATAAATGGCGAGATAAGCCCTTATAGCTCGATGTTTTCAGAAACAACAACACCTAGCGAGATATCCAGTTTAATAAAAATTGCTGAAGAAGACCCTATGATAAAGGCTGTGATATTCGAAATAGATTCTCCCGGAGGTTCTGTTGTAGCGAGCAGGGAAATGGCAGCTGCAATAAAAAGAATGAAAAAACCGACTATATGCTGGCTCGGTGATATAGCAGCATCAGGAGCATATTGGGTTGCTTCAGCCTGTGATAAGATTGTTGCTGATCCACTAACATTAACAGGCTCTATTGGTGTTACAGCAAGCTATTTAGAATTCTCAAAGCTTTTTGAAAAATATGGTGTGACTTATGAAAGGATAGTTTCAGGAGAGGGTAAAGATATAGGAACACCTTTCAGAAACCTTACAAAAGAGGAGAGAGCAAAAATAGAGTACATAGTTAATGAAACATTTCTTTATTTCTTAACAGACATAGCAAAAAATAGGAACCTCACAAAAGAGCAGATCGAAAAAATATCTAGCGGAGATGTATTCCTTGCAAAGGATGCTGTTGATTTAGGGCTTATCGACTATCTTGGAACAATTGAGGATGCAAAAGAATTGGCAAAGAACATGACAAAATCCATAAAACCGGAATTTGTAAGCTTAAAAAAAGGCAGGTTGAGCCTGCTCGATTTATTAGGATGATTGCATATTGTGTTTTTCAAACTTATTTATGAGCAAAATATATTGTTATTTTACCTATGCCTTTCTCATCAACTCTTCCAAAGCCAACCCTTTCCATCTGAATGATGTCATTAATCTTTAACAATTCCATTGATTTTTCTCCAAAGCCGTTTAATGTGCAATCAGGTTTTACGATCTTTACTCTGACACATGGCTCTGAAACCCACTGTATCTTTTGCATTTCTTTTATAATCTTATTGCCTGTGTAAGTTGATTTTTTATCAAGCTTTATGTTAAACAATCCTATTAATCTTATTTCTTTGTTTTTTAATTTTTCAAAATCCTCCTTAGATATATAAATTGCATCTTTGTTAACTGGTATGTCCCTTTTTCCACGCTGAGGAAAATCAGGATGAAGATACTCAGATACATTTTTTATTTTTGGCCCGCCTTCTATCTGAATCTTAACAGGATTTATCACAACCATGTACCTGTTTGCTATAGAATCTATAATTTTTCTATTGTACCCTTCAAGATTTTCCCAACTAAGAAGGATGTCATTCTTGCTAAGACCGCACGAAATTGCACATTGTTTGAATGCTTCAGGCTGAAATCCTCTCCTTAATAAGGCGCGAATTGTTGGAAGCCTTGGATCATCCCAGCCGGATATCTTACCTTCAGCGATCATTTTTTTAACATCCCTTGTGTGTATCTTTCCTTCAAGAAATCTTATCATTCCAAAATTTATGACAACAGGCATTTTCCAACCAAATATATCATATATAATTTTTTGCACTGCTGTATTGTGTTCATGCTCTTTACCTCTAAAAACATGTGTGACACCAAGAAAATGGTCATCGATTGCACAGCTAAAATTGTATAAAGGCCATACAAAATATTTATTTCCTTTCATAGGATGCTCTTGTTTATTAATTCTCAGAATTGGAGGGTCTCTTAAAACAGGGTTTGGGTTTGACATGGATGTTTTAAGCCTAACAGCAGCCTGTCCTTCTTCGTACCCCCCTCTAAGCATTTTTCCCCATCTCTTTAAATGCTCCTCGATTTTCAAGCTTCTGCAAGGACACTCAAATGATTTCAATTTGAATTTCTTAAAATCTTCTGCTGGACATTCACAAACATAAGCCCTTCCTAATTTCAAAAGCTTTTCAGCATGTTCATAATAAATATCCATACGATCAGATTGGTAAACCAACAAATCCCAATCAATTCCACATTTTTTAAGATCCTCTTGAATCCACTCTGCATATTCCTTTTTTATCTTACTAGGATCAGTATCCTCGATTCTCAAAATAAATTTTCCTTCGTATTTTCTCGCATAGTAATAACTAAGCATAACAGCTCTTAGAAATTGGCCAAGACTTAGTGGTCCTGTTGGTGATGGAGCAAATCTTGTCACAACCCCCTTTTCCACCCCCTCTAATTCAGGAAGCCCCTCTTGTTTTTTTGTTTTCTTTTTCAGAAGGCTCGGATCTATCTCCTCAAGCTTCTTTCTCTGTTCCTCAATACCTAGCTTATTAACCCATTTTAGAACAATTTCTATCTCTTTTTTGAGCGCTTGTATATTTTTTTTCAGTTCTGGATGAACTGACAGGATTTTGCCCATAACAGGGCCTAATTCTGCTTTTCCTGAATGAAAAACAGCATTTTGAAGTGCGTATTTTTCTATCTCTTTTCTTTCTATCATAAATTTAATATGGTATTGGTATTAAAAATATAAATAACGTGATCAAATTATGAGCATGATAGAAAATGAATATGATGTTGTTATCGCAGGAGTTGGGCCAGCTGGTTCTTCTGTAGCATTAAATGTTGCAAAGATGGGCTTTAAAGTCCTAGCAGCTGAGAAAAGGCAGGAGATAGGAAGCCCAAAAAGATGTGGAGAAGGTCTTTCAAAATCTGCTCTTGAAAGAATGGGTATAGAACTTGATGAAAAATGGGTTTGTAATACGATATGGGGGGCAACTGTATACGCACCGAACGGAAGATTTGTAAGGATTGATTATAAAGGTCCTGAAGGATGGATAATAGAGAGAAAGATTTTTGATAAGGAATTGGCCAAAAAAGCTGCAAGAACTGGCGCAAAAATAGTAGCAAAGACAGATGTTTTAGGTGTTGAAAGAAAGGGAAAATTTTTGAATGTTAAATTGAAGACAAGGGAAGAGATTATTGATGTGAAAACAAAAATTCTTGTTGCTGCTGATGGTGTTGAATCAAAAGTCCCACGAATGCTTGGAATGGATACGACCCTTAAACTGATAGATATAGCATCTGCTGTTCAGTTTGAAATGGCTAATGTGGATGTAGATTCAAAAAGAATAGAGATTTATTTTGGAAATGAGACAGCACCTGGTGGCTATGTTTGGATATTCCCTAAGGGAAAAGATACAGCTAATGTTGGTATTGGTGTGAGAAAGCCTTTTGCAAGATTAACAGCCTATGAATATCTAAAAAGGTTTGTTGAAGGGAGAAAGAATTTGAAAGATGGTTCGATAATAGAAGTTAATACAGGAGGGGTTCCTGTAGGTGGTTTAATGAAAAACATGGTTTTGAATAACTTTCTTGTTGTAGGTGATGCTGCACATCAGGTAAATCCTATACATGGAGGTGGCATAGCAGAAGCCTATGTTGCTGGAAAGATAGCAGGTAATGTAATAGTAAAAGCATTAGAAGATGAAGACTACTCAGCAAAAAAACTTTCTTTATATAACAAAATTTGGTGGGATGAGAGGGGTAAAAAACTTGAGAAAATTTTGAAACTTAGGCATGTTGTTGAAAAATTAAAAGATGAAGATCTAAATTGGCTTGTGGATTATTTGAGAGGCGAGGATCTCGTTGCTTTGGCAGAAGCATCTGGAATGGAAAAACTAAAATTTATATTGATGAAGAAACCGAAATTGATATCCTTAGCTAGAAAACTATTTTAAATATAAAATATAAATATAATTGTGAATTATGAGATGCCCAAGATGCGATTTTGATGTGAAAAAGGAATGGGAGTTCTGCCCAAATTGTGGATTTAGATTAAAGAGCGTGGATATATTTAGCGACCTTTTTGATACAAGATTTTTTGATCAAATGAGCAGGGAGATTGAGCGCATGTTCAAAGATATAGATAAGCAATTCAGGATACCGGAAAAGAATTTTGAAGTTATAGACCTGACACCAATGATAAAGCCAAAATCCAGAGGATTTTCTATAAGGATATTTGACAATGGTTCAGGAAAGCCAAAGATTGATGTGAAAACATTCGGGGATATTGATAAAAAGGAATTGGAAAAAGAGGTTTACGGAAAGCTTGGAGTAAAGCCAGAAGAACATAAAAAATTAAAGCCTGTGCCGGAGATCACAGAAGAGCCGAAATGCAATGTGAAAAGGGTTGGTGACAAACTTATAGTAAATGTTGAGCTACCTGATGTGAAATCAGAGGACGACATTGATATAAAGGATCTCGAGAATTCTGTTGAGATCAAAGCCCTTTGTGGTAAAAAAGCATATTTCAAGATTCTCACAAAACCTCCAAAATTCCATTTGAATAATTACAAATTTGAAAAAGGTGTTTTGTATTTGGAGTTTAGCTAATCAATAAAACCAAAATCCCCTGTGTAACATCCAAGACATAAATTTTCTCTTCTAAGTTTGCTACCTTCTATTATACATTTGACAAAATCATCAATTCCTATAAACCTTACACTTTTAATCCCAAGATATTTTGCCATATCCTCATCTGTTTTGAATCTGTTTGCAGCGAGTTCTTCATCTTTGTATCTATCTCCATCAGGTTGGGCAAATCTACAATATTTAATATTCCTAGGACTGCCCAATCTCAGATGGATCTCTTCAACTCCCGATCTTTTTAAAAGATCTATAGGACCACCTTCCCTAATAATTTGTGTCCCCCTTCTAATAGAATCATCGAACAACACTATTTTTTTATTTTTTGCTTCATATGGGATAACTGTGAGTTTTACGCCTGCTATAAGATCTCTATACTTTTGTTCAGGCCTTTCATAGCTTCTTCCAGCATATTGATATTTTGTGAGTATTCTTCTATGTTCACATCCAAATACTTCTGCATAACCTTCCTCAAAAAATTTTCCAGAATCAGGAACGTATGTGACCAAATCGATTTCTAACCCAGTTTCTTTATCTATTTTTCCTAAAACTTCACCTATCCTCTTTTTAATACAATATATACTTATACCCTCTGTGATAGAATCTGGCATCTGATAATATGGCCATAAAAAGGAACAAACATGCTTTTTATTTTCAAGTTTTTCTATTGTATGGATCCCCGAACCATCTATTCCAAAAATCTCACCAGCCTCTACATCTTTTTCTAATTCCATATCAATATGGAATAATGCCCTTGATTCGCTTACAACCGCATATCCTTTATCACCCTTACCAAAAATAATTGGTCTAATACCTAAGGGACACCTAAAACCATATGTTTCTCCTTTTTCTGTTAAAACAAAAATGTTATAATAACCCTTTGCTTCATTAACAAGATTTTTCACCCCATTTACAAAATCACCTGCGTCTGCAATAAATCTTGCGCAAAGTTCAGGATCTGTTCTACCTCCGTATTTTTCCCTTAAATCATTTCCATTTATTATATACCCTTCAAGGGCTAGTGCAAAATTTTTAAGCTTTCTTGAATAAGAAATTGCTGGTTCTGCGTGAGGTTTTGGGCTATTACTACCAATACCAGCAAAACCAGAAAGGTCATAAGAACTTGTAAGATCAATAATACCATTACCTTTTGCATGTTTTAAATCCTTTCCGTTAGACACTGCAAACCAATAGCTTTCTTGGCCAGAATGTGTAAGATCAAAAAGGGATATTTTTAGATCATCAAAACAGTTGCTGTCTACGCGGCTGTAATGAACTAATGATATTGCCATATGAATCCTTCACCTCACATTATACTTTTGAAAGAAAAACAATTTAAACCTTTGATGCAAGTGTATATCATGATTGGGCAGGAAAAAATTTCGGTTATATTGCATGCAATTACTGGAATAATTGCAGGGTTTTTGTCATATTCTTTAAAAAATAATTATATTGCTCTGCTTTCTATGATAGTTATCTTAGTATTTACATCCCTTGGGATCCAAAAAATTTTCAAAAAGGATGCAAAATGGGTTTTATCAAATGGTTTGATAATTTACATATTTATTTGGTTCATATCATGGGTGGTTTTCTTCAATTATGGCATATAATTATACATTTTCGGTTTCGATAGCTTCTGCAAGATTTTTTTCTATGAGAAGTTTTGCATTTTCTTCAGGTAGTGTGGCAACATCACCCTTTTTGAAAGGCCCATAATTTTGCATATCTATACCAACAAATCTTGGCACATCCCCAAGTATGCTGACAAGCATTAATTTTTCTTTACCTTTCATTTCCCTTTCCTTTCTGAAATCATTAATAACCTCAACAATATTCTCAAAGAAAACCTTCTCTTCATGCGTCATATTTTCAGGCTTAAGACCAGATCTTGCAAAATAAAGAGCAGCATTAACAATCTTTCTCTCCCTTATCTCAAAAATTGTTTGCACAAGTTTTATTGTTGACTCTAACTCCCATTTCTCCTCATCTGTTTTAGCCAACTTCTTTTTATTTTCTAAATAGTTTCTCAGCTGCTCAAAAAAATCTTCAGGAAGGCTTACGAGTTTTCTAAAAAACTTTTCTGTGTTCCTCTCCTCCTCATATATCTTTTTTATTGTCTCATATGTCAGCATGGTTATAAATTAAAAACCTGAAATATAAAAGTGATAGTATGATACGCCAGCCAATAATTTCGGTCTTAGGACATGTAGATTCGGGAAAAACAACACTCTTAGACAGCATTAGAGGTACATGTATTGCTGACAAGGAAGCAGGGAGAATAACACAACACATAGGTGCAAGCGAAATACCTATAGAAAATATTAAAATGATATGCGGAGATCTTATAAAAAAAATAGGCGTTGATTTAAAGATAAAAGGCCTGCTCTTTATTGACACACCCGGACATGAAGCATTCTTTACTTTGAGAAAAAGAGGAGGTTCAATAGCAGACATAGCTGTTCTTGTTATAGACATAAATGAAGGATTCCAGCAGCAGACAGACGAATCTCTAAGCTTTTTAAAAACATTCAAAACACCTTTCATAGTTGCAGCAACAAAGATAGATAGGATAATGGGCTGGCATTCTCAGTATAAATGTTTCACAGAAAATTTCAAAATACAGAGCGAAAGGGCAAAAGATAAGCTCGATGAACTTATATATAGGATTGTTGGGCAGTTTTCTCAGAGAGGTTTTCAATCAGAAAGGTTTGACAGGGTTTCTGATTTCACAAAACAGATAGCAATAGTTCCTTGTTCTGGTGTCACAGGTGAAGGCGTCCCTGATCTTTTAATGCTTTTAGCAGGCCTTTCGCAAAAATTCCTTGGTGATAAAATTGAGATAAAATCTGATACAGGAAAAGGAACTGTTCTCGAAGTAAAAGAATTCAAAGGGCTTGGAATAACAATAGATGTCATTTTGTATGATGGTTTTATAAGAAAGAATGATTTTCTTGTGATTGGTGGGAAAGAAATTATAGTGACAAAGGTCAAGGCGTTGCTTAAACCAGAGCCTTTAAAAGAGATGCGCATGGAAAAGATTTTCAAACCAATCGAGGAAGTACATGCAGCAGCTGGTGTAAAAATATCAGCGAATGATCTTGAAAATGTTGTTGCAGGATCTCCAATAAGATCTGTAAGGAATGAGAAAGAAATAGAGAATGTAAAAAGAGAGATTGAGAAGGAAATAGAGGAGATTGAAATAGAGACTGATAAAGAGGGTGTTATATTGAAAGCTGATACATTGGGCTCTCTTGAGGCTATGATAAAAATTCTAAGGGACATAGGACTTAACATAAGAAATGCGAAGGTAGGCAGTGTATTAAAAAATGATATAATGGAATGTAAATCACTTCAAAAACCACTTATATTTGCATTTAATGTTCCTGTATCAGACGAGATAAAAAATTTTGCAAAGGATAATGGGGTTAAGATATTCAGCTCTAACATCATATACACGATAGTTGAAGAATACAAGAAATGGGAGGAGGATGAAAAGAGGAAAAAAGAGAATAAATTGCTTGAAATAGCAGTTAGGCCAGGAAGGATAAAGATACTGCCTGGCTATGTTTTTAGGCAATCAAAACCAGCAATTTTTGGTATTGAGGTTATTGCGGGGACGATAAAACCAGGTTATAAATTGAGTAATAAAGGTGAATTCATAGGTGAGATAAAGGAGATACAATCAAAAGGCGAAAACCTACCAGAGGCGAAAATAGGGGATAAGGTTGCTGTTTCTGTTTATGGTATAACAATTGGAAGACAGGCAAAGGAAGGCGATGTATTGGATGTTATACTTGAGGAAAAGGATTTTGATCTTTTGGAAAAAATCATGGACAAACTAAGACAAGATGAAAAAGATCTTTTGGAAGAATTGAAAAAAAGCAAAAATAAATAGCAACTTTTTACAGCAAACATATAAATTCGAAAATCACATATAGAATATGAATTATGAGGATCTTCTTGAAAGGGCATTAAAAAAGCTGCCTGAAAGATCAGAATCAACAGAAAGACTAAAAATCCCCCAGCCACAGGTTTTTATCTCAGGCCAAAGAACGATCATAGTAAATTTTCTTGATATTTGCAATGCTTTAAGAAGGGAATGCAATCATGTTCAAAAATTCCTTTTAAAGGAACTTGCAACATCTGGAGAAATGCAAGAAAAAAGGCTTATTGTACAAGGAAGATTTAAACAGGAGATTGTTGAAAAAAAATTGGATCTTTATTTAAAAGATTATGTGATTTGTCCTGAGTGCGGAAAGCCTGACACAAAACTTATTAAAGAGGAAAGATTTATTTTTATGAAATGCGAAGCATGTGGGGCAAGACATGTTGTAAAAAAGATCTAACCTTTAGGCACTTTTACACATTCACAGAAAACACTTTCTGTTGATGAGCATACATACTCAAAATTTTCATCTAATGCTAAAACATAATTTTTACCCTCATCCTCTATCCTATACATCCATTTTATTTTAATACCACTTGCATCTTCTATGAGCTTCTTAACATCAAGATTTTCATATATTGGGAGTTCAGGCTTGTATTTTAAAGCAAGTCTGCTAGCAGATATACAACCTTCTGGAAGGTTTTTCTCACCAAAAAGCTCTAAGTATTGTTCATTAGACATGCCAAATGCAGATGCTAGATTTTCACCCATGGAAGGGAAATTTTTGAAGAATAACGCAGAGAATAGAAGAAGGCAGATTATAATGAGAGTGCCTATGATCTTCAGCGGATTTGAAAAAATCATATGTAATTTTGATTCATAAATCACATCCTTTATTTCACCATCATAACCACCTATCGCAACAGTTATTTTCTTTTTACCTTTTTCCATATGAACCTCCCAAAATTTGCCATTCACATCCGCTTTACTGACTTTGTAATTTTTGAACCTTTTTTTAGCGATCTCCGTAATTTTTTCCTTTGGAAGAACAGGGACTTTGTGCTTTAAAAGAAGATTTTCTAAATCCTCTATCCTTTTTTCAAGCTTTTCAACTGTTTTTCTACTCTTTGCATCTTTGTATGTTATGAGATAAAATGATACTGCAAGTATGATAGAAGAGATTATACCATTGATGAATATGTTAAGTTGAATTATCCTAAAAAAGAAGCCTTCATTAAAAAAATTGATAAAGTTAGAAAGGGAAATTGCAGTTATAAGCGCTATAAAACCAACAGCAAAAACAATAGGCAATTTGACTAAAAATCTCATACGCCTCCTAAGACCTATAATAGAAATTGTCCCAAAAAACCATGAAAGAAAGATGTAATAAAAAACTTGAAAAATTATTAAAATCTTTGGTAAAAGTGTGATTATTTCAGTTATATTTGGCATAATTATATTTATATATAAAATTAAGCATAAATAGGTTATTGAATATGTTTGAAAAAAATATAGTATGCTCTGATTGCGGATATATTTATAAGCTGAATGAAAAGGTTTTTAGATGTAAAAAATGCGGCGGATCTTTAGAAATAATTTTTGATTACAGAAAATTGAAAAAAGAGGTATCTATTGAAAAATTTAGATCAAGACCATTCAATCATGCAAGATACGAGGAGCTTTACCCAGTTAAAAATATGATTTCTTTACAAGAAGGCGGCACACCTTTGCTAAGATCAAAAAATATAGAAAGGGAATTGAAACTCAATTTTGAGCTTTATTTCAAATACGAAGCTTTGAACCCAACAGGTTCTTTTAAGGACAGGGGATCTTCGATAGAAGTTGCAAAGGCTTTGGAATTCGGTACGAGAAATGTTATATGTGCAAGCACCGGTAATATGGGGGCCTCTGTTTCAGCATACTCTGCTGTTGCGAACCTTAATTGTGCTATATTCATACCACAGGATGCGCTTCCTATCAAGCTTAAACAGATACTTGCATACGGAGCAAAGATTCTTAAGATAAAAGGCGATTACACACATGCTGAAAAAATGGTTGAGTATGCATTCAAAAGATATGGCTTCTACCTTCTTGGAGATTATCAATATAGAAGAGAGGGGACAAAATCTGTCGGATTTGAAATAATGGACCAGTTAGACTTCAATACAGAGAATACATATATAATTTCACCCGTGGGAAACGGAATTTTGATATCGTCTATATGGAAGGCGATAAATGAATTCAAAACATTCGGTTTCATAAAGGAGAAGCCAAAACTTGTGTGTGTTCAAGCATCTGGGTGCAAACCTGTTGTGAACGCCTTCAAAACAAAAGGCAAGGTAAAACAGGTAGAAAATCCGCACACAATAGCAAGTGCTATAGAATGCGGAAAGCCTCTTGATGGTGATAGGGCCTTGAAGGCTGTGAAAGAGAGCAAGGGATTTGCATACGCAGTGAGCGATAAGGAAATAATGAAGACAAGAGAGATGCTCGCAAGAATGGAAGGCATATTTACAGAGCAGGCAGGAGCTGTTGCTTTGGCAGGATTGTTAAAATTCAAGGATAGAATAGAAGAGAACAGTAAGGTTGTTTGTTTGGTAACAGGCCATGGGCTCAAAGAACCAACAACAGAGGTAAGAGGGAACGTAAAAGAAATAAAAGCAGACAAAAGCATTCTTAAGAGAATTTTTAGGTGAAAAATTTAATTTGGAAGCCCCCTTTTGGAAGTTAATTGCATCATATATTAGAAAAGTTAGGCGATTGATCTTCATTTTATCAACCATCTCCACAAAGGCAGAAATTTTATCCTCCTATTTCCCATTTTCATTTCATCCTCAAAATCCCAAGTTATCACAAGCGAATCCTTACATCTCAAAACTTCACTAGCTTTAATCAATGCCCTAATCTCCCTTTTCCCAACTTCATCTTTAGCAGAAGCATAAGTTACTTGTATAAGCTGTTTTACCTTCAACCCTTCTTTTAAAACAAAATCAACTTCAAATCCATTTCCGAAGTAATAAATATTTTTATTTGGTTCAAATCCTAATTTAAGTAATTCCTGGAAAACAAAGCTTTCCATTTGTATGCCTGGTTCATGTTTGTAGGTAGTAAAAGTATAGAGACCATTATCAACTACATAAGCCTTTGGTAGGGATAATTCTGTTTTTTTCAAACTTCTCGAGTACTTTTTTAGAAAGAAAATCACATTTATATCCTCCAAAAACTTTTGAAAATCATAGAGTGTATTCTTACTGACTTTTATCTGCATTGATTTTGCTGTATTATAAATCTTATGTATTGAGAGGATTTTCGAGTTTGAGGAAATAGCATTTTTTATAAAAAACTCTAATGCAATTCTGTTTTTAACACCATATCTTTCCATTATATCCCTGTAAATTATCAAGTCTATGTATTCTGAAAAAAAGTTTGATGCTTCAACTTTTTTAAGAGCGATATCTGGGAAACAACCTTGCTTTAAGCATTCTCTCAATAGATTTCTTGTTCTTCCTATTTCTTCACTGCTATAAAACTTATTTAACCTATTTACTTGCAGGACTTCTTTAAACGAAAAAGGAAATACCTTTATAGTTATGCTTCTTCCTCTTAGTTGGGTAGCTATCTCCTTGCTTAAAAATTTTGAAGAAGATCCAGTCAGAAAAATATAGAATCTTTTTTTCTCGAAAATTCTATAAATCTCTTTTTCCCAGTTTTTAAGGTTTTGAATTTCATCCAAAAAAAGATATTTTGGGAGTTTTCCATATATTTCTTGAAATTTGGTTATAAAATTTTCTAACCCAATTTCTATTTCCTCAAAATTTACAAAAAGATATTCATCGTCTTTGAGTTCCTTGTTTTTAATGAAATGATAAAGAAAGTAAGTTTTTCCAGCTCTTCTTGGACCAACAATTGATAGTATAAAATCCTTAGTTGGTATCATTTTTATTAGTCTTTGTTGTACATCAAGAAGTTTTATATCATTCTTTCTGTCAACTATGTATGTGGATATTCTATCTTCCATAATTATTATTAGAGGGAAATTATTTATAAATATTTCCTTCTAAGAAAGAAAAAATTTTAAAAATTTTGGCTCTTTTTTTCAATCTTCATTTTATCAACCATTTCCATAAAGGCAGAAATTTTATTTTCTTAAATTTTTCTTATGCTTTATAATACCAATTTATAACAAGCAGATTATGCATTTATTCTGATTCTAATGGAGAAGCGATGATAGGCATATAGAATTTTTTGCAAAAACCAAATATTCAAAAGAAGATATATCATCTCCCTAATTGATTAGAAATTTAAAGAAAAAGGTAGAGCTCTGAAAATCAAAAATGGAAAATGGTATGCGCATTTTAACAATAAAAGCTTATAAGGAGTATTAGTTGATTGTTTGACTGAACCATTGAAACTTGTAGTTGAACCAACTTCATCAGAACTTCCTTTAAACCAAGAGATTCATAAAGTTTCAGCTATAAGAGATAATATCAAAGGTAATGTTGTTTATGAAATTAAATTAAAGGGAAGAAAAATTAGAGCAGATCCTCAATATGGATTGTTGAACTACGAAGTAAAAGATGGTACGTTAAAACTTTGTTTAAAACCAGTAACTTATTATGAGGCGCTAGTAGATTGGAAACTAGGTCAAATGCCAGAAATAAAAGAAAAAGTTGAACGTATTTCTTCTAAATATTTAGATAACCCATATGCACTCTTTGGAAGGGTTTTAGCAGTCAATACTTCAATAAGACTAAGTGATGGTTCTTACTTGTTAACTTACAGAGATCCAGAAACTTTCGATTATTGGCTATCTTTCCATAATGTTGGTGGTCATCCTAAAGAAAAAGATAAAGCTCCTGATGGTTTTGTTTATGATTGGGTTGAAGTTATGAAAACACAAATTGAGAATGAATTGGGAATTGAAAGAGAATTAATTTCAGATGTAAAGTTATTGGGTTTGGCTCACAATGTACATACTTATAAACCTGATTTACTTTTTGAGTCATATGTTAATATTACACCTGAGGAACTTATAAGGCGTAAAGGCATTGAAAGTGAGAGGTTTGAAACATTAGGTTTAGTTAATTAGGGATTTAGATGAACTTTACAAACTTATTGAATTAAATCAACAAAAGGGAAAAGTTTGGGTTTCCTAAAAGGGGGCGGAGATATAGCTGCCTACTTAATTAATAAACTTATAGAAGAAAAAGGTTTTAATCCTACAACTTCTACGAATTTTTGTCCTGTGGGAGAGGCAGAAGAAAGTAAAAGTCCATAGTAATAAATACTATTTCTTAGTTGTCTAAAGCGATCAAATTGTATAGCTATTGCCGTTTCTTTTAGTATTTCTCGAAGAAACAAGGTGATAGCTTCATGCGAATAAATTTTGTAACCTTTTGAAATAGCCAAAGCCTCACAAATTTCTCTAAGTGCATCATAATAGTTGGTAAATATAACAGAAGCATTTTCTTCATAAATCTCCACTTTAGAAATAAAAGCAATTCTGCTATCAGCTAGCTTAATTAGGGTTTTTATTCTTCCTTTGTTTGGGGGAGTCTTTCTTACAATCCCTTTCTTAATACATTCATCCCAACTTAGCATTTTATATTTCTAGGAAACCATTAAGGACAGATCCATTTATTATGCTATTGATTAAATCAGGATTTTCTTTTTTGGCTTTTTGGAATTCTTTCCTATTCATTATATGTAACTGAATTGGCCTATGAAGCTTTTTTTCATAATCCCCTAAATTAACCCTCTTTTTTATTTCTGTTAAAATAAAAATATCAATGTCGCTATTTACATTATCTTCCCCTCTCTCATAAGATCCAAACAAGATTATTATAGGCATATGAAACTCTTTTTTGAGAAAATCTAAGAGTCCAGATTCTATTATTTGGAATCTATTGTAAACCCGTTTATATTCTTTATAATAAAAATTTTCAATATTAGAAGAATAAAGTTCCATCCCTCTCTCTTTTTTTACTCGCAAAATTCCTATCTTAACAAATTCTTTCAGGTGTTTTTTAACAGTTACCGGACTTTGCTTGAATAATTTGGCAAGCTGTCTTAGATGAAATTCCTCGTTAGGCTTCTCAAAAAATATCTTTAAAATGTTTAATTCTTTGAACATCTGTTTAAAAAAATAAACAGGTTTTTATAAATTTTTCTATACTAGAATTTGCATTTAATGTTCATTTTCTGAACATGTTTATAAAACTGGACATTTTTCAATCTCATGTAAATTTCTTTTTATTTTTCGTGCTTTAGAATACCGATAAATTTATAAATAATCGGTATTTATAATACTTATGAAAATAGAGATTTTAACAGAAAAAAATCCTTGGTGGAAAGGGAAAGAATATTTCGAGCAGGATCATGATTATTTGAAATGGCTTGAAAAGAAAATAAAATGGGTGCCAAGAATAATCAAAGAAATTGAGCTGAGACCTTTTTCATTAAATTTTATATTTGGACCAAGACAAGTTGGAAAGACGACAGCGCTAAAGCTTCTTATTAGAGATTTGCTACAGCATATAGAACCAAAAGCCATATTTTATTTCAGGTGTGAGGAAATTGCTAACTACCAAGAACTTGATGAACTTCTAAAAACATATTTGGAATTTAGGGATAGAGAAAAAATTAAAAGCTCAGTAATATTGCTAGACGAGATAACTTTTCCTAAAGAATGGTGGCGTGCAATAAAGAGCCTTATAGATGATGGTGTTTTCAAAAATGATGTGCTTATTTTGACAGGTTCATCCAGCCTTACAATTAAAAAAGAAATCGAGCAGTTTCCTGGAAGGCGTGGCCATGGCAAGAACATTATAATGTGGCCCCTAAACTTTAAAGAATTTGTCCAAATAGTTTACCCTGATTTGGCGAAAAAGTTGACAGGCAATCCTCAGAAAGATATTTTGTTTTTAAAAGAAATAAACAAAGCTCTTTCAGATTATTTTAATTGTGGTGGCTTTCCCTTAGCGATTAATTCTTACTTTGAAAAGGGCTATATTGATCAAGAAGTTAAAGATACGTACTTGACATGGATAAGAAACGATATGGCAAAGGTTGGAAGAAACGACAGTATAGCAAGAGAAATATTAAAATCGGTTTTAATAAAAATGCCATCTGCCCTAAGCTGGGAAGGTATTTCAAAAGAAATAAGCATAAAATCACCAAAAACAGTTCATGCCTATATAAATATACTAAAGGAGCTCTTTGTTTTACATATTTCTTATTTCATAGATCCTAACACCATGTCGATTAAATTCGGAAAAAACAAGAAAATAAATTTAGCTGATCCCATATATTTTCATATATTTGAGGATTGGTGTTTGGTTAAGATAAAAGAAAAAGAAAGTGTAATGGCTGAAAGCATACTTGCATCACATCTTTACAGAAAGCACAAAGAAATTTTTTACTGGAAAAATAGAGAAGAAATTGATTGTATCGTTAAGTCAGGAAATGTATTGAAAGGTTATGAATGCAAATGGCAGGAAAAAGCCAGCGAGAAAAAACTGATTGTCGGAAAAATGAAAGAGCTCTGGACAGTTTCCAAAAAAGATCTCAAAGGAAAACTCATCCCGCTCAGTTTATTTTTATATTCTTTATAATGTCTGATTTCTAAGTTTATTCTTCGTATGGCACAAACTGACCGTTTTTGATAGTTTTACTCGGTTATTGCTTTTATAGTTATAATCTTACCGTTTTCAACTTTTTTAAGATATAAAGGAATTTTCAATTCATGCGTAGAAAAATCTATAGAACCTAAGATTCCTTGCTTATCTTTTGCTTCTAAAAGACAATTTTTAACTTTTTCAGCATCATAGCCGCATTCTCTAATAGCCCAAGCTAAGATGTTATAGTTGTCATATGCGATAGCTGCAAATTTTCCAGGTAAAGGAGATTTGGGAAATCTCTCTTTATATCTATCAACAAACTCTTTTATCTTTTCGTTGCTTGGGTTTTCTGCATCAAAATCTACTGCAAGAAAATAAGTATTGTTGAGATTTTCAATTCCAATAGTTTTAAACTGATACGGATCAGTAATTGGTGAAGGAGAGATTGTTATTCCATTCCATCCATATTCCCTTAATTGTTTAAATAATATGTTCAAACCAGGCCCAAAACCACTTGCTGAAATACAATCAGGATTATTTTGCATTGTTTTTAAAATTTGAGTTTTTACATCAGTATCAGCAATACCGAAAGCTTCTTCTGAAACTATTTCTCCAGTATTTTTTCTTGCAGTGTCACCAAATACTTTTCTGAAGGATTCTCCATAGATGTTGTTAATGTAAATTACTCCAATTCTTTTACAATTTAACTCTTTTACAGCATAGTCTCCAAGAATTCTTGCTTCTTTTTGTACTCTTAGAGATCCTCTGAAAAAATAATCTCCTAAAATTTCTTGAGAATCAGCAGCGGTACCTAAAAGTAAAACTTTATCTTTATTGGTAATTGAAGAAAGAACATAACTTACTTGGTCACCACTGGAAATAATGATAGGAATTTTTTCTAATCTTAGTTTGTTGTAAGCGCTTATGGCCTTGTTTGGATCATCGCCACTGTCTTCAATTATCAATTCTATTTTTTGTTCTGCCTTCTCGTTGTCTAACTCATTAGCTAATACCAATCCATTTTTAATTTCTTCACCAAGCACAGCTTGATTCCCTGTTAAAAACAAAATCGCCCCAATCTTAATCACTTCTTTTTCAGCTGGTTTTTTCATAGAAAGCGGAATGGCTATTGCAAGAATAACAATCACAACAATCAAAGGCACAAGCCATGTCCAAATTTTCTTTGCCATTTTATCACTCTGCTCTATATAATTAATAACGCTTATGGTTTAAAAAGCTTATCATTTGTGGTTGTTTTTTTTGGAGTAGTGAAATCTACTCTAACTCCACTTTTCCAAAAAATCCTTTTGGTCTGTAAATCAGAATTAAAAGCAAGATCAAAGCATAAATTATTTGTCTTGCTGGCCCAACTATGCTTGAAGGAAAGCCAATAAAGCGGAGAGGTTCAGGCAACAAAACCAAGATTATTGTTGCAATTGCTGTTCCTTTCAACGAAGCCAAGCCGCCAATAATAACAATACATAAAACAGGTATTAATTGAAGTAAGGTGAATGATGAAGGATCGATAAACGTAATGTAATGGGCATAAAGGCTTCCAGCTACACCTGCAAAAAATGCAGAGATTGCTAAAGCCATTGATTTTAATTTGAAAGTGTTTTTTCCCAAAACCCTTGTTGCTAGCTCATCGTCCCTTGTTGCTTCTAAAGCCTTGCCAAAGGGTGATGAAACTATTTTTTTAATAATTAGAAAAGAAATCAAAGCAATAACAAGAGTCAAAACTAAAAAACTGAAATTGTCCGAAAAAGAAATGCCAAACAAAACCGGTTTAGGAATTCCTGGCAATCCAAGAGGCCCTCTTGTTAAGCTTGCCCAATTTAAGGCTATAGCATAAACAACAAAGCTAAAGCCAAGAGTTGCTAGAGCAAGATAGTCTCCTTTTAGTTTATTTGTTGGAATTGAAAGTAAAAATCCAAAAATCATTGCTAAGATTCCGGCGGCCAAAAAACAAAGCCAGAAAGGAAAGCCATTCAAAGCAAGCAAAGCAGAAACATAAGCACCGATACAATAAAAAGCAATATGGCCAAGATTTAACAAGCCACTAAAGCCCATTGCTAACTGCAAGGATATAGCAAGAATTAGATAAATTCCAATCAAAATTATCAAGTGAATTAAATATGCTTCGATCATTTTTACCACATTTTCTTATTTTATTCTTTTTCTACACTCCTTTTTATTCCTAAGATTCCTTTAGGCTTGAATAAAAGGAAAATGAATAAGATGATAAATGCTATGGCATCCTTGTAGCCAGAAGGCAAAAACCAAATACCAAAGTTTTCTACAAAACCAAGCAAGAAAGAACCAAGAATTGCTCCTGATACAGAACCAATACCACCAATTATAGCTCCTGTAAAACCTTTTATCATCAAATTCGTTCCCATCATTGGCTCTAAATTTTGCTCTAGCCCAACTAAAATTGCAGCAATTCCTGCTATGGCAGAACCAATAATAAAACTATAGCCATAAATTTTTTCTGAACTGATGCCAACAACCTCTGCAACATCTTTATTATCAGAAACAGCCCTCATTGCTTTTCCAATTTTCGTTTTTTTCATAAAAAAGAAAAGCAAAAATAACAAGACTAAAGAGATTAAAATTATTGCAATTTGTAAAGGAGTTATAATTGCTCCAAAAACTTCAAGACCTCTCGCAATTTTGATATAGCCAATTGTTTTCACATCCGCACCAAATAAAATCAAAATTAAGGATTCAACAAAAATAAGCAAAGCAAAACTTGCAATAAGCAAAATAACACTGCTCGTTTTTCTTTTTCTGAATTGTTTATAAATAAGATTCATTCCATATCCAAGAATAGAAGCAAAGATTATTGCCAAAACAACAGAAAAACCAAAATTCAGGCCAAGCATTGAAAATAAAAAATAAAGAAAATAAGCACTAAATGCAATTACAGCGCCATGGGCAAAATGAACAAACTTGCAGGTTGAATAAATTAAGCTAAAGCCAGAAGCAACTAAAGCATAAATCGCTCCTGCAATTAGGCCATTAACTATAAGCTGTGTTATCATCTTCCACCGAAATAGATATTTTTTATTCTTTTGTTCTTTAAAATTTCTTTTCCACCACTCAATGCAACTTTACCATCTTCAAAGATATAAGTTCTGTGAGCAATTTCTACCGCCTTTTTTGCGTTCTGCTCAACAACAATTATCGAGACTCCTTCCTTATTTATGGCTTTTATTTTATCAAAAACTTCTTTTGTCATTTTTGGGCTCAAGCCCAGAGAAGGTTCGTCAAGCAGCAAAAGCTCAGGATTTTGCATTAAAGCTCTAGCAATAGCTAACATTTGTTGTTGACCGCCACTCAAAGTAAAAGCATAATCATTTTGCTTTTCTTTCAAAAAAGGAAACTTTTCGAAAACATCTCTTATGTTTCTTCTTAGCAATTCATGGTTTTCCATTATAAAAGCCCCCATCTCCAAATTTTCTTTAACAGTCAAATCACTAAACACTTGTCTTCCTTGTGGAACATAACTAATACCTTCATAAATTAACTCATGGGTTGGCATTCTTGTTATGTTCTTATCCTTGAAAATGATTTTGCCTGAAAAAACATCACACAAATTAAAAATGCTTTTCAAAAAAGTGCTCTTGCCAGAACCATTTGGGCCAATAATAGCAACAATTTCCCCAGCCTTTACTTCCAAATCAACTCCATGCAAAATTTCCTGCTCTTCATAACCTGCTTTCAAGTTTTTTATTTTAAGCATAATCTAATATCCCTCGCGAGATTAATAAAGTTTTTGGAGTTGAGGGAGTTAATGGTTAAAAGTTTAGATAGAAGGATATTTATTTTAGGGATTATGTAATACAGCAAGGAGTAGCAAATTTTAGCTTTTGTTATTACCCACCCAAATAAGCCTCTGAGAGGAAGTTATTTCTGGATAATACAGAATTATTATATTCCCCCAAATTATTTAATTAGATATAGGGGGCTAAAAAAGGTTAAACGTTTACTTATAAGCTCTTATCAATCTCTAAAAGTAAATCCTTCTGCAGATATCTTTCTGAAATATGCTGCAAGGCTTCTGGCAAAATATATTTTTCCTTCAAATAATCCAACTTTCTTTTTATTTTTTCTCTTTTACTTTTATCAAAAATGGCCAAAGGGTAATCAAGCACTATTTCAATAACATGATATCTTGCTGGCAACTCATCTTCAGTTTTGTAAATCTCCTTTATTTTGTTTAGAAAATCTTCAGATTTTTTATCATCAATATACAAAGCCAGACCAACAGAGTTCATTAAAACGCTGTCACTAAACTTATTGTAATATTGATTGAAAGCATCCTTCAAGATATTTTTATCGTAATTTAAATGATTCATTAAAAAAAGCAAGTTTGAGAATGTTGAATAAAAAATTCCATCTTCAAGGCTCTTTTCAATTGTTCCCTTGTAGTTTTCTCTTTCAACTTCATAATCATAAATCTCTCCTGTAACTTTGTTTTTAATTGCTCCATGCGTGAATTCTTCAATTCCAAGAGTTTGGTCCAAAACCATGTTTTTTAAATCCTCGGTTTTGAAGCCCCCAGAAAATGTATCGAAATTAGCCAAAGTGAATTCGCCCATCCTAGTTATTATCCCTTCGAGCTTTTTTGAAAAATTATCTTCAGAATCTAGACATTGGTATTTCTCTCTCGAGTGTTCTAACTCCCCAAGCTTTTTCAATAGATTGTCCCTTCTTTTTGAGGAATAGACTTCAACAAAGCTCAAATCTTTAACATCATGTTCAAAAGAATAAAGCACTGGAATTACTTGGCATGCGCCAACACAATTTGGCTCTAAACCAAATCCTTGGGGATATTCTCCGGAGGAATAAATTTTTGGAAAACATCTCAGGGGCTCGAGAAAAGGAGCATAAATTCTGTCTATGACTGTAGTTACTTGAGCAAAAGGAGCCATTACTGAATCATAATATATTTCAGTTATCCCAGCGATTTCCCCAAGAGCTTTCAGCGTTTCCCATGTAAACGGCTTTCCTTTTATCTTTTCATAGAAATTTTTGAAATATCCTTCCTTCTTTGCGTTTTCAATAAAAGAATCTATGATTTTGCTTTCAGGAACATCTTTTCCCACAAGCATTAATCTTTTTAAATTATCTATTGGATTCTCATCTAGAATAGTTCTAATTCTTCGTTCAATATTTTTGAGATATGCAATTCTTTTTTCAAGAATAAAGTCTGCAAATGACATTTTTCCCACCCGTTTCTTTATAATTTTACTTTTTTTCCAATTCCTTTACTTTTTCTTGTATTTTCCTGTAGAAGTTGAGATCATTTATAGCTGCTGATCCGTCTCTTGCAAGTATTGCTGTTACTGCACTTCTCAATGCATATCCTTTCATGGTTTCGTCTTTTGCTGTTTCAATACAAGAATAAACTTCTGTAAAATCATAATTATTCTGTTGACAAAAGTTGGTAACTGTCGTTATTCTTTCTTCTGGCGTTAGTTCATAAAATTTAGTCACATTTAAGTGATTGGATTCCAAAAATTGTTCTAGTTTTTGATATTTCTCTCTTCCTAATGTTTTTTCAAGCTTTTCTTTCATTTTCATTTACCTCCTAAATTCATATATCCTTTTTTATTTAATTCCTCCTCTAAATACTGCTTAAACTCATTTTTACTACCTTTAATTTTATCCTCCACAACCAAAATTTCAAGTTTTTTGTTTTCCATTTTACCTCTTTACATTATTTATTTTTTCTAATTATATAAAGAATCTGGTATTTATAAATCTTTCGGTTTGTCACTATTTATTAGTGGCTTAATTAGGCCTCAGGCACTTTTTATCCTTTACCTAATAAAAATCACTTATAAAATTTACTCTCCTAAATAAGCCTCTAAAACCTTAGGATTATTTTTAATTTCCTTTGGTTTGCCTTTAGCAATAACTTTTCCTTCATCCATAACAATGACTTCGTCAGCAAGGCCCAAGGCAAAGTTCATATCATGTTCAATAAGCAAAATTGTCTTGCCCTCTTTTTTCAATTTTAACACAAGACTAGCAATTATCTTCCTCAGCCTTGGATTAACTCCCGCAACTGGCTCATCAAGCATAAGCAATTTGTGAGGCTTCAAAATTGTTCTTACTAGCTCGATAAGTCTTTTCTGGCCAAAACTAAGCTCTCTAACAAGTCTATTTTCAAACTTTTCCATTTCAACAAGTTTTAACATCTCCTTAATCTTTTCTTCCTTTTCCTTTGTAACCTTGTTAAGGCCAAGTAAGTTTTTCCAGAACTTTGTATCTTCATTATCAATTGCTAAAAGCAAATTCTCCCTAACACTTAAATTCTTGAAAAGCCTTGACTGCTGGAACATTCTTGAGATGCCTAAATTCGATATAGCTTCAGGACTTTTGTTTGTTATTTCTTTACCATCAAAAATTATCTTGCCCGAATCAGCCTTAAGTACGCCAGAAACAAGATTAAATACTGTTGATTTGCCAGAACCATTAGGCCCTATCAAAGCAGTTATTGTTCCTCTCTTAACTTCAAAACTACAATCATTAACTGCCTTTACTCCACCAAAGCTTTTTGATAGATTTTGGATTTTTAACATTTTATCTTGTCTCCAAGGATACGAGTTTTTTTAATTTAGGATAAATGTTTTTAAGAAAATTAAAAGTGCTTTCTGCAGATTCCTTATCGATTATTGTTCCATAGTATAACATTCCATTTCTAATATATCTAAGCTGATCTGCAAGCTGGATATCTTTTTCATTAAAACCAAGATTTCTAAGGTAAGAAATTTCTGCTTCGTGTGCACCAACACCAGAAGCTTTGAATCCGTCTAACAACATTTTTGCTCTAATAAGTTCCATAATTATGTCATAGCATAGTTTTACAATGCTATTGGCATTTTCATCATTAATTTCTATTCTCTTTA
>Ga0078972_1000730_pt1 | contig 134874 bp, 144 predicted proteins | sample YelNatPaOPGAMG01_FD_67568 | JGI IMG/M metagenome (GOLD analysis project Ga0078972, IMG submission 67568) | Hot spring thermophilic microbial communities from Obsidian Pool, Yellowstone National Park, USA - OP-RAMG-01 (SPADES assembly) (version 2) | ecosystem: Environmental > Aquatic > Thermal...
GTACTTTGATAGGAAAAAAAGACTTAGACGTTGAATTCATCAATATCATAAAGGAATACCCTAAAGTAAGGGCAGTGCTTCCTATTCTCATTGCACTCAGAGAGGAAAAATTAAAGCAATTAAAGATTATTACAAACATCAAAACTTTTGATTCTGAACCTGTGCAAGAGATATTTAATCCAGATATACCTTTAACAAAAGAAATTGAAAAGAAATTGCTAGATTTCTTTGCTTTAAGCGGGCTTAAAAACTTCTTTAAGTCTAAAAATATCAAATCTGTTGTTGATTATGTATACGGCGTAGAAGTTGGTTTAGACAGCAATGGAAGAAAAAATCGAACAGGAAAAATAATGGAATCTCTAGTAGGAGAGTATCTTACCAACCAATTTTCGGAGAGCAATAACTTCATTATTTACAATCAAGTTACTGCCACAAAATTAAATGAGGATTTGAATATGTCGATTAATTTCGGTAGGGATGAAAAGGGAAGAGAAAGAAGAATCGATTTTGTTATATTTAGTAAACAGACAAAAAGAATATACGCTATAGAGACAAACGCTTATATGGGTGGTGGGTCTAAATTAAAGTCAACGGCAGGAGAATATGTTGAACTTAGTCATATAATAACTTCCCAGCCGAATCTTTCATTTATCTGGATCACAGATGGGCCAGGATGGAAATCAACAAAAGCTCCCCTAAAAGAAACATTCGAAAAGATAGATTATATATTTAATCTAAAAATGATCGAAGATGGGGTTCTTTTTGAAGTCATAAAGTGAGGGCAATATCATGCAAGAAATAACCGAAGGAGAATATTATGAATTTATTAAAAAACACAATAGCGTAACTATTGAAAATACTCTTCTTGAAATCGGAAAAGAATGGGAAATTAAAAATTATCAACCAGAAAATTTTGAACTTGAAAAGACAACAGTCTGGTCTTTTCCAGAAAGAGGAACGTGGGCAACACATTATCTAAACAATAAGTATCGAGGAAATTGGGCGCCACAGATTCCTCGGAATATAATTTTAAGATACAGTAGCGAAGGAGATACTGTATTAGACGCATTTGCCGGGAGCGGCACTACTCCAATAGAATGTGTTCTTACGGGAAGAAATAGTATATCCGTTGATATCAATAAAGAAGCAGCCATCCTAGTACATGATAGATTGCGATTTAGACATAAAATTGATATTGGCCATAAGACAACACATAAGATCTTTCAGGGTGACGCGCGTAATCTAGATAAACTCAACTCTGAAAGCATCGATTTAATTGCGACCCATCCACCATACGCCAGCATTATCCCTTATACACAAAAAGCTAGAGAAGAAGCCGAAGGAGATTTATCAAAAGTGTCATCAATAAATCAATTTGCAAAAGAAATGGAAACTGTTGCGCAGGAATTTTACAGAGTTTTGAAGCCAGAGAAATATTGCGCAATTTTGATAGGGGATACACGGAGACACGGGCATTATGTTCCAATATCAGTTAGAGTTTTAAAATCCTTTTTGAATGTTGGTTTTATTTTGAAAGAAGATGTAATAAAATTACAGCATAAAATGTTTGGAACAATTAAATGGCGAAGAAAAACAAACAATTTTTTATTAATAGCGCATGAACATTTATTTGTTTTTAGAAAACCAGAAAAAGATGAAAGGCTGGATCGATTTAAAGATAGTATGAAACTAGACGCTTAACATCTCGATTCTTCAAACTTAAAATCTGTTTCACTTTTATTTTATTCAAATCTAGCGAATCTCAAAAAAAACAAAAAAACTAAGCGAGATTGACAACAAAACTGAAGAATATATGTTTTGAATGAGCGTCGAATCTTATGGTATATCTCTCTTTACCGTCTTTATCCTCTTCTTTTTTTATTTCGTAGCCTTCAAAATTCAACTTCACCAATTCTGCTTCAAAATCCTTGTTCGAGTATTTGTTGTTTTTCAAAAGATTCTCTATTTTTATATATCTCTCATATATGTCCGGATGCTGTTTTTTTATTTCTTCAACTGATAGCTTGGTCGGTCTTCTTTTTCCATCTCTTTTTTTGTAAACCCTTCCATCGTAAAAAGATACTACACTCATTGGCCCACCTGTACCTGTTTTTCCAATTCTATAAATTCTTTCCCATATCCTTCAAAAAATTCTCTTATAAGCGCTTCGCCGTTTTCCAAATTCTTCAGCAAATCAACTATCCTCTTCAGCCCGAATTTTCTTTCGTCATCAGAAAGTGGTTTATCTGCTATCCAAACATCTTCGTGGCTTGTGATCACAAATTCTGTCTTTTCTTCTGATTCTTTTACCTGTATCTCTTCAGGTTTGTCGTGGCCTATTCCGTTGTCGTGTAGTAACCGCAAAAACTTTCCGAATTCGTAAATCTTAATCTTGCTTATCATGTTTTTCAACATCTCTCCTTCTTCGGTCAATATCGCGAACTCGTTTTTCTCTCTTTTGATTTTTGTTATGATCTTTTGCGATTTAAAAAACCGTTCTTCTATCATCTTTATTTTTTCTTCTATCGGTGCTTCCCAATATAAAATTCTCTTCACAGCAATCCGCTGGCCTTTGTCTGTCTTCGCGCTTCCGATATACCTAAATCTCTCGTTAGGCAGGCCTATTGCGTATTTTTGATATCGATAAGACGCCGTGTTCAACTCGGCTATATTTTTTCCTAAGATATTTTCTATCTTCGCCAAAAGTTCGCTGTCCTTGATTTGCTCGTATTCATAAATCTCGAATTCCGAGGGCACACTGTCGAGAAGATTTTTAAGAGAATGATAATGGGCTATAGCCAATTGCGGATTTGGAAAGAAATTATAGCAACAATACGGTTCCACGATTTCTTTGTACGCTATATTTCCACCGCGTTTTATGTATTCTTTGAATTTTTCTTTTTTATCGCCTATATCTATATTTTTTCCAATTTCGTCTATAAACAATCTCGACAAGATAGCGTGTTGAAGCAATATGTCAATGTCAGCGTCAACAACTCTTATGCTCTTTCTCATCAGGCTTCCGCCAACCGTGGCTAAAGTCAAGAGTGCTGTCTCATCTATTTTTTCTTTCAAGCAGCATTTTTCTTTTAATGCGTTAAAGATTTCTTCGAATTCATCAACGCTTATTTTTTCTTTTTTCACTTCAAGAAAATATTTTCTAAAAGAAGGAGCTCGTGTAAGAAGGCCTCTGTTGTTTTGCAGATTTTTGCTTATCATAACGCCCGCGCCTTTAAACGTTTCTTTGAAATACACTTACACATAAGTGCTTAAAAATCTACTCTTAGCGTTTTCTCTTTGCAAGTATTCGATTTTTTCTTTGAGATCTAGGATTATTTTGTCTCTTTCAGCTAACTGCACTTTTAGTTGAACTATTTCAGTTCTCAATTCTTGTTCTATCATGGGAAGTCAATAATAATTTGTACGAAAGAATTATGAGCCTTTCGCTGACGTTAACCGTGGAATTTTTAAACTCTTACTTAGAATTGCAATGTTTATTTACTTTCTGTTCCATAATATTAATTATGTCTCTGGACGATTATCCTGATCTTCTCGAAAGCATTAGGCTTAGAGACTTGAGAGAAGAGCCAAAACTCCTTGCAGAAGAAATAGTAGAGGAGCTCTCGGAGGACTATAATCTCTCCATTTCAAGAAACAGTTCTCTCATTACTCTTGTAAACCTTTCAAAAAAGCTCAATAAGAAGAAAAAGAAGAGTAGAATGCTACTTAAGAAGATGGAGCAGTTGATAAAGATGTGTGCTGAGTTTAGAGGTATAAAGGAAAAAGAAGGTACAACTGAAGGAGCAAAGGAAAGAGAGGCATTCTCTAAGCCTAAGATTAGCAGTCGTCTTCTTGAAGGCCTCTCAGTGGATGCATTGAGAGAAAAAGTTCTCTTATACTCCAAAAAGCTTGAGCTCCTCAATTCAGCCCTCTCAACAGCAAAAGAAATGGAGTATGCAGGTTGGCGAGCAGAAGCACTAAGTAAAATTGCATCCTCCCTAGCTCAGTCAGGAATGAAAGAAGAAGCAGAGAAAACATTCAAAGAAGCCCTTTCAACAGCAAAAGAAATAGAGGGTGCAGTTTGGCGAGCAGAACCACTAAGAAACATTGCATCCTCCCAAGCTCAGTCAGGAATGAAAGAAGAAGCAGAGAAAACATTCAAAGAAGCCCTCTCAACAGCAAAAGAAATAGAGGATGCACGTTGGCGAGCAGAAGCACTAAGAAACATTGCATCTTCCCAAGCTCAGTCAGGAATGAAAGAAGAAGCAGAGAAAACATTCAAAGAAGCCCTCTCAACAGCAAAAGAAATAGAGGATGCACGTTGGCGAGCAGAAATACTAAGAAACATTGCATCTTCCCAAGCTCAGTCAGGAATGTTCAAAGAAGCCCTTTCAACAGCAAAAGAAATAGAGGATGCAGATAACCGAGCAGAAGCACTAAGAGATATCGCATCCTCCCAAGCTCAGTCAGGAATGTTCAAAGAAGCCCTTTCAACAGCAAAAGAAATAGAGGATGCACGTTGGCAAGCAAAACCACTAAGTAACATTGCATCTTCTCAAGCTCAGTCAGGAATGTTCAAAGAAGCCCTTTCAACAGCAAAAGAAATAGAGAATGCATATTTCCGAGCAGAAGCACTAAGAAACATTGCATTTTCCCAAGCTCAGTCAGGAATGAAAGAAGAAGCAGAGAAAACATTCAAGGAAGCCCTCTCAACAGCAAAAGAAATAGAGGAGGCAGGTGTGCGAGCAGAAGCACTAAGAAACATTGCATTTTCCCAAGCTCAGTCAGGAATGAAAGAAGAAGCAGAGAAAACATTCAAGGAAGCCCTCTCAACAGCAAAAGAAACGTATGTAGATAACGAAGTAGAAGCACTAAGTAATATCGCATCCTCCCAAGCTCAGTCAGGAATGAAAGAAGAAGCAGAGAAAACATTCAAAGAAGCCATCTCAACAGTAAAAGAAATAGAGGATGCAGATTGGCAAGCAAAAACACTAAGTAACATTGCATCTTCTCAAGCTCAATCAGGAATGTTCAAAGAAGCCCTTTCAACAGCAAAAGAAATAAAGAGTAGAGATTGGCGAGCAGAAGCACTAAGTAATATCGCATCCTCCCAAGCTCAATCAGGAATGTTCAAAGAAGCCCTTTCAACAGCAAAAGAAATAAAGAGTATAAGTGGGCGAGCAAAAGCACTAGAAGATATCGCATTCTCCCAAGCTCAGTTAGCTTCAAAAATAAAAGCAGAACCTCCTACGATAGAAGAGAAGAGAACTCTTGTTATGTTTGCTTCGGGTAATTATACTTTATTAGAGGCTCTAGGTAGGATTTCTACGATAGAAGAGATAGAGGATTATTCGAGATCGCTTACTGCTAAAGATGTAGCGATAATGTATGAAGCGAGAATGAGTATGCATTTTTTGTTTGATTTGACTGATGAGGAGCGCACATTTCTTTTCAAGAAGTATTCAAAGGAACTCAGAGAGTTATTGAATAAGGGGGATATGGGTGGCAGTTTACGTCTCTCTGCAAAGATTCTTGCAAACCTTTCCCTTATGGGAGTACACTCTGCCTCTCAAATTCTTCTTGAAGAGGCAAAAAGGAGGCCTGTTGAAGATAGGGTTTTCTTGCTCTTTGCCGCCCTTGCAGAGACAGACAGCTATAAAGCAAAGGACTTCGTTCTCCAAGCAATAGGAAGTGGAAACCTCAAAGATGCAGCTTCCTGGGCACTCATAAGAAGGCTCATAGATGAAAAATATCTTCCTGAACAACTTAGAACATTCTATGAGGAAAAGGTAAAGAATCTCACAGGAGAGAAAAAGAAGAATGCACTTACACTTCTTCTCAGGACTACCCAGCTTTCAATAAGAGAGCTCAAGGTTACTCCAGATGTAGAGCTTTTGGAATACCTCCTAAAGAATTCAGCTACAGTAGAAAAAATTGAGAAGAAGATTGCGGCAGCAAAGAAGAGAAAAGAAAAATTCAAAAGGATAAAAGATAAGGACGAGCTTGTTGAATATCTCTCAAAAGACAGGGAAGCAGCAATGCTCTATTTCATTTTATATGGAGGAAAAACAAGGTTTGCATTGGTAAACAATTATACTTCAGAGAAATTTTTCACAGCTCTTAACATTGCTAAGGATCTTAAGCTTCATCCAGGTCCTTTAGAAGAGTTTCTTTCCACACAACCTGAAGAAAAGAGAGAGGAGATAAAGAGGCGTCTTCTTGAAGGAAAATTCCCATTGGGTGATGGAACATACTCAAGAAGAATAAGAGTAGATGTAAGCGACTCTGCAAAGATGGAGAACTTAAACAAGAGGACTGCAGAGGTATTTGGTAGGAACGAGTTAGGAGTGCTCTTAAAGTTAAGGATATACATTGAAGAATTGGAAAAGAGGAACAGCGAGCTTGCGGATGAATTAAAGGGAGCAAATGGCCTTGCAGACGCCTCTTCAATAATTGCAGAGGCAGAGAAGGAATATCCAGAACTTGTGAAGGAAGTTGAGAAGAGGCTTGAGAGAAATTGGAGAAAGTTAGGGGAGAAGAAGGTTCTGGAGCTAAGTCTCTATTCTGCTCTCTCAAACGATTCAAACGAAGTAAAAATAGGAGAGATGATAAAGAACCTTGAGATACAAAGGAAGTCTCTGATAAATGCAGTTCGTCAACAGTACAAGAGTGGTAGCATAGAGAAGATGGTAAGGGATGAAAAGATAGCTGCTCTTCAAGAGAAGGCAAAGGCAAAGCTGATGCGCTACATATTGGAGGAGATGGTTGGAGGAACTAAGAATGATGTTGAAGTAAGTGTTTTCTCTGAATGGGAGTCACACATGGACCAGATTTTCCAAGATTTTGAAAGTCTTAAAGAATCAGACATAAGGATAGCAAAGGAGAAAGAAGTAATTCTTCGTTGGCTTGATAAAAGGAATGACCTTGTTGAATGCCTCAGGTTTGCAGACTCTGCACAGTGCTGTTTTAACTCGAAGACCTATGGGATGGATGGACGCGGTTTAGAGACAGTAGAACGTATAGTAAAGATATGGAAAGATCCACTTTCCTTTATATTTCAGATAGAGGATTCACCTGGAAATGCAATTGGGTTTGTGTTTGGTTCTTTTGGGTTGTATAAAGGGAAGCCTGTAAGTATGCTTAATGGTGTATACATGGAGGGGAAAACAGACACGGCCGCCCAATCAATAGTAAATGCAATAGAGAACGATTTCTCAAGACCTCTTGGCTGTGTTTTACAGATTGTAGGTGCAAGGTATGGTGGAACCACAAGATACGGAAAGGAATACTCAAACGATGGGATAGAGGTGAAGAGATTAAGGGCTATTGCAGGAAATGATGGAAATCCAGATACAGTAATATATGATGATCTAAATGTTGGTGTGAATAAAGAGGGAACCACCGATAATATGGTATGGCATAAGAAACTAGTTTAGAAATGATATTTATTGGCCTGAACTTCTGTTGAATATACCAGACTCTGGGATTTTTCTTTCCTTGAAACCTGACTTCGTCACATTCTGTTTTTCTGAGGAGCTAAGACGCGGCGTGAGATCAAAGCAGTAAGCCAAAAAAGGGCGAAAGTAAATCAATTTACCGGAGAATAACCTCAGGGTTTTTGGGTGCGCGGGCTTTTTTGCCCTAAGAGAAGCAGTAAGCCAAAAAAGGGCGAACGCGGCTCAGGTGGCGAAATCAGGTTGAAACATGGGACGATGATCCCAGGAAGATGAATACCCTAAGAGTTGGCAGACCATTCAAATTTCCTACGCCGTTTGTACTTTTTCTTGCTATTTTGAAACTATTTTGAAAGTTACATATAGTATGCCATACAGAGACCTTGAAGCTAAAGGTTATGGCTTACAATATGATTACTAATTGACCTAGAAGTTGATAAACTTCTGCAGTTTTAGCGGCTAAGAGAAGGAGTATGCAACAGAGTACTTTGCGTTTTTCAATTCGTAATTATTTATAAATGTTTCTCTTCAAAAGATAGTTGCTAAAAAATCGCACGGCGGTGATGGGCGAACACCCTGCTACATTGGCAGGATTCGTTCGGAGCTTTTTGGATTACTCTCCCACTCCATTAACCGAGTAATCCAGTAGACGCGATTTGCTTCAGAATTAGGAGGATTCATATGGCAGAGGAATGTGATGATAAAAATTGCTTCCGACATGGAAGTCTAAGAGTGCGTGGTGGAATAACGCAAGGGATAGTTGTCAGTACTGGCGGCAAGAGGACCGCTATTGTAGAAAGAACGATGTTAAAGAAGGTGTCAAAATATCAAAGATTGGCAAAGCAGCGTTCGCATCTTGCGGCTCATAACCCGCCATGCATAAATGCTAAAGTTGGCGATTTCGTTGAGCTTGGCGAAACACGAAAAATAAGCAAGACAAAAGCGTGGACAATAACAAAAATATTAAAAAAGGGTGAATCGTCATGAAGGGTCTTTCTGGAAATGTTGTTAGGGCGCTCGTGCCCGGAACTCAACTGGTATGCGCTGATAACAGCGGTGCAAAGGTAATCGCAATAATAAACGTTCTTAACTTGAGAGGAAAACACGCGAGATATCCTGCTGCAGGTGTAGGTGACATCGTGGTTGCCTCAGTCAAAAAAGGCAAGCCAGATATGATAAAAAAAGTCGTAAAAGCATTGGTGGTAAGACAGAAAAAAGAATACCGAAGACCAAATGGTATGAGGATATTCTTCGAGGACAATGCAGCAGTGCTGATCAACGATTCTCTTCTGCCCGTGGGAACGGAAATAAAGGGTGTAGTCGCCAAAGAGATCGCAGAGAGATATCCGAAAGTTGCCGCGGTTTCCGCAGGTGTGATTTGAGGTGAAAAGATGAAACCAGATACTGAGAGGAAAAAGTACATTAAAGCAAAGATTCATAAAAAGAAGAAACATATCCATATTCATTTGTCAAAGGAATTAAGGGCGAAAACTAAACAGAAGAGACGCGCTCTCGGACCGCGAAAGGGCGATAAGGTAAAAATAATGCGCGGGCAACACGCTGGAAAAGAGGCAAAAATTGCAGCGGTTAGCGTTGTCGATCGAAGGATATTCTTGGAAGGTTTTACCCGCAAAACCGCGCGAGGAAAAGAGGTACCAATTCCTTTTCATCCTTCCAATCTTATGCTCATTTCGCTTGTAGAGACAAAAGAGCGCGCGAAGATTTTTGGAGCAGAGGCTTTCGCGCCGAAGAAAGTTGAAAAAACCAAGAAAGAAACCGAAAAACAAAAAAGAGAAACTGAAAAAAAATCGAAAGAAGAGAATGTTGAGGAAAAATCTGAAAGGTGAATTATATGGGAAAACGAGGAGGAAGCGTTCATCTAAAAAGGCTTGCAGTTCCAAAGGCAATGCCGATTGAAGATAAGAAGGAAAAGAAGTGGGTTATCAGGCCTTTGCCAGGCCCGCATCCAATTTCGCAATGTATTCCGTTGGGCGTTCTTTTGCGTGACGTTCTTAAAGTTGCGCAATCTGCACGTGAAGTAAAGAAGATTCTCAATAATCGTCTGGTAAGCGTTGATGGCATCATTAGAACAGAAATAAAATTCCCAATAGGTTTGATGGATGTAGTGTCGCTTCTACCGGAAGACAAGCACTATCGAATTGTCGTAGATTGGAAAGGCCGTTTGCAGCCGATTGAAATAAAAAAGGATGAAGCGTCGTTAAAGATTGCAAAAGTAACAAACAAAACGATAACAAAAGGAGGAAAGATACTATTGACATTGCACGATGGTAAGAATATTTTTGGCGACAATCATATAGCAGTGGGCGACAGCATCTTATTACAGTTGCCGAACGGAAAAAAGGAAAAGGCAAAGATGAAAGAGCACCTACCGAGAAAAAGCGGCAGTCGTTGTTTCATCAGCAGCGGCAAGCACGCAGGAAAGATAGTCTTGCTCAAGGATTTAGTAAAGAAAGCTGGTAAAAAAACAGAAGCCATCGTGAGCGATGGAAAAAACGATTTCATAACTGTTGCCGATTACTTGATAGTTGTTGATGATAAGTTTGGGGTGAAGGCATGAACGAAAAAGAAAATCCAATGAGAGAAATATTAATTGACAAGGTTACCGTAAATATAGGTGTTGGTTCGCCAGGTGAGAGATTGGACAATGCAAAAGAACTTCTAAAGCGCTTGACAAACCGCGTGCCTGTAGAAACGCTCGCGAGAAGAAGAGAGCCTGCCTTCAAGATAAGGCCAGGTATGCCAATCGGTGTCAAGGTAACCTTACGTGGAAAAGATGCAAGCGATTTCATAGAAAAAACTTTGGCTGCTAAAAAAAGAACACTAAACGCAAAAAGTTTTGACAAATCTGGTAATATTTCTTTTGGTATCGCAGAATACATCGATTTTCCAGGTGCAAAGTATGACCCCTCTATTGGCATGTACGGTTTTGATGTTTGCGTTACTTTAAAAAGGAGAGGAAAACGGGTGGCCGAGAGAAAACTTAGAACTGCGAAGATCGGCAAATCTCACAGAATCACAAAAGAAGAAGCGATTGAATTTTTTAAAAGCAAATTTAACGCTAAAATTGAGTGATTTTTATGGCAGAAAAGAAACAGAAAGAAAAGAAAGATTATGGAAATACAGATAGATATAAAGGGAAAGGAAGACGAATATGCAGAATTTGCGGCAATGCCAGAGGTCTAATAAGAAAATACAACCTTTATATTTGTAGGCGTTGTTTCCGCGAAGTCGGTGAGCAATTAGGCTTTAGAAAATATGGTGGTTGATATGGTTGATCATTTGGCAGATGCATTAAACACGTTAAAAACGCATGAGTATGTCGGTCAGCGAAAATGTACTGTGAGAGCTACCAAACTCATAGGCGCAGTTTTGGAATTATTGAAGAAATACAAGTACATAAGTGATTTTAAGAAAATAGAAGACGGTAGAGGCGGATTTTTTGAAGTCGAACTTGATGGAAGGATAAACAACTGCGGTACGATAAAACCAAGATTCTCTGTAAAGAAAAACGAGTGGCCTAAAACAGAAGAGCGTTACATACCAGCAGTAGGTGTTGGTTTGTTGATCGTCTCGACATCACAAGGCTTGATGACAAACTTAGAAGCTGAGCAGAGAAAAATAGGAGGCAAGCTAATCGCCTATGTCTATTGAGGTGTGAGACATGATAGAAATACCGAATGGAATCTCTGTTGATATAACCGATAAGATGATCACGGTTAAAGGGCCTAAGGGCACAGTTAGCAAGCCGTTGCCAAAGAAAATAAAAATCGAAAAAAATAACAATACTATTGTTTTGAGCAGCGCCAAAGGCGATAAGGCATTGATAGGTACTTACACTTCTTTATTAAAATCCATGTTCAAGGGAGTGACAGAAAATTATGTCAGAAAATTCAAGGCGCTCTATGCCCATTTTCCAATGAGTTTTGAAGTCAAGGGCAAGGAGTTGTTGATAAAAAATTTTCTCGGCGAAAAAAGCCCGAGAAAATGCAAGATTGTCGGGGATGGCACAAAGGTCGAGGCCAAAGGTAATATGCTAACGATAAGTGGTCCTGATGCCGAGGCAGTCGGGCAAACTGTGGCAAACATAAAAGCAGCGCTGAAGATACGTGAAAAAGACCCGAGAGTTTTTCAAGATGGTATTTATGAAATTTTTGAATGAAAACAGGTGAAAAAGATGGTTACAAAAACAAACAAGGAAAATAAGAAATCGAAAATTAAGAGGCCTAAAAAGAAATCAAAACCAACCTTCAATGTTCTTAATTACGGTTTCTTCAAGGCTGTAAAGGAGAGATGGAGAAAACCGCGAGGAACTGCGAACAAAAAGAGGAGGAAGTTCAAGTGGGCCGGTGCTTTGCCAAAAATAGGTTATAAGAATCCGGACAGCGTTCGCAGCGTGCGCGAAGACGGTCGAAAGGAGATTCTCGTCCGCGGGATGCCGGATGTTGAAAAACTGAAGTCGCTTCCGTCTCATGAACTTCACGGTTTGTGTGTCCGTTTCGCGTCTTCACTGAGCAAAAAAACACGCGCAAAAATGTTACCCGCGATAAACCAACTCGGAGTTCGCGTTTTAAACTTCAAGAGCAACGAGAGTGCAGCGGGTGGCAAGAGTGGCGTTGAGAGGTGATGTTGATGTCTTTTGATACCGTGAGAAGATTGGCCGCGGATATCCTGGCCGTGGGCGAAAAAAGGATAAGATTCGTCAGCGATAAGCTTTCCGACATAAAAAGCGCGATGAGCCGCGCGGATGTTCGGGATTTGATAAACAAGAAGGCGATAATCGTGCTGCCGAAAAAAGGCAGAAGAAAAAAGACAAAACGCGAGAAACGCGGCGAGGGAAGCAGAAAGGGAAGTAAATCCAATGAAGACAGGAAGAGAGAATGGATGAACAGAGTTCGAGCGCAGAGAAGATTGCTCAGATTGCTCATTGCTAACAACATTCTGAAAGGCGAGCACAAGAGAAAGATTTATCTGAAGATCAAAGGAAACTCGTTTAGAAGCAAGAGAGCATTGATAACTTATCTCAAGGACAACGAATTGATCGCAAAAGATTTTGATCTCAAGAGTTTTGAACAATCAGTGGCAAAAAAAGGTGATAAAAAATGACCAGAGCAAAAGGTCCAAGTTTTAATGTTGCTTTCAGGAGAAGAAGGGAAAAGAAGACAGACTACTCGAAAAGGCTTGCGTTTGTCAAAAGCGGTTTGCCGCGCTTGGTCGTTAGAAAGACGAACAGGCAGGTGATCGTTCAATTCTTCGAGTTTCGTCCTACCGGCGACGTATGCATTGCCAGCGTGGATGCAGCAAGATTGAAAAAGATTGCCGGATGGGAGATGAAATGCAATTCGTGGAGCGCCTATCTCGCGGCACTCTTGGCAGGCAAGGAAGCTTCAAAAAAAGGCGTCAAGAAGTTTGTGCTTGACATTGGCATGCAGACACCGACAAAAGGTTCTGTCGTGTTCGCCGCATTGAAGGGCGCGATTGACGCTGGTCTTGAAACGAATTTTGACGAGAGCGTCATACCTTCAAAAAAGTTAGAAGAAGTTCCAGCGAAATACAAGTCCGCGTTTGAGGAGGCAAAAGGCAAGATATCTAAGTTAAACTAAAGTATGTTTGTCTTGGTGATTATGATGGTTGAAAAATTAAAGACGATTGATAAGGAAAGTTGGGAGCCGAAAACCAAATTAGGCAAGATGGTGAAAGCGGGCGAGATAACCTCTTTCGAGCAGATCTTGGAGATGGGAAAACCGATACTCGAGCCGGAAATAATCGATGTTCTCATGCCAGATCTTCAAGTGGAAACGCTTGAGGTCAGGAGCACTCAGCGTGTTACTGACTCGGGAAAAAGAACGAAGTTCCGAGTTACCGTAGTTATCGGCGACGGAAAAGGGCACGTGGGCGTGGGCGTGGGAAAGAGCGAGGAATTGAAACCAGCGATGGATTACGCAGTGCGTGATGCGAAAAAGAAAATGGTCTCAGTAGTCATGGGTTGCGGTTCTTGGGAGTGCAGGTGCGACAGGCCGCATTCGATCAAGAGATTTACTGAAGGAAAAGAAGGTAGCACGGTCGTGCAGCTCAAACCTGCACCGCGAGGACTTGGACTTGCTTCAAACAACGTGGTTAAAAAGATACTCTCGATCGCCGGTGTGAAGGATGTGTGGAGCAGAATGCTTGGCGGTTCTAATACTTATAACATGGCTTTGGCAACGATAAAGGCGCTCGACGCGCTTAATACCTCAAAGCCACCAGCGGAGTGATGATATGTTTGCTGTTGTTAGGATAAGAGGAGTCAGGAAAGTAAACCCAAAAATCAAGAAGACATTGGAGCTTCTCCGTTTGCATAAACCGAACCATTGCGTTCTTGTTCCGGAGAACCCTTCGATGATAAAGATGCTCAATGTGGTTAAGGACTATGTCGCGTTTGGAAAAGTCGACGAGGCTTTCATAACGAAATTGATTTACAAGCGAGGAAAAAACGGTTCGAGTTGGTTGCGCGAGAAGATGGACAAGAAAGCGATAGAACAGCTTGCCAAGGAGATCGCGAGCGGAGTTAAAAAGGTGAAGGATGTAGTTGATCCTGTTTTTTGCTTGCATCCGCCGCGAAAAGGTTATAAGAACATAAAGTTGCATTATCCGAAAGGCGATCTCGGAAAGCACGAGGATATAGAGCGACTTTTGAATAGGATGATGTAAAGAAGATGGTGATTTTTATGCCAAAAAGAAAAGAAAGAAAAAAGAGAAAGTACCTTGGTACGCGACACTGCGGTCGCGGTAACAAGAAAAAAGGAAGAGGAAGCGGAACAAAAGGCGGAACTGGCATGGCTGGCAGCGGAAAGCACAAATTTACCTACATAACGGCATACGAGCCAGATTATTTTGGCAAACACGGTTTTGTCCGCCACGCAGTGAAAAGAGAACTGCCTACAATAAACTTGTACGAAATAGAAAATATGATATTGAAAGGTCTGCTTCAGAAAAAAGACGGCAAGTACTATTTTGAATTCAAAGGAAAGATCTTGGGAAGCGGGGACATAAAATCGCCCGTAGTGATAAAGGCATCATCGTGGAGCAAGAAAGTTGAAGAAAAAGTCAAGGCAGCAAATGGCGAGTTGTTGAAACCTGATATCGTCACTTACGATAGACATCTGGTGCATAAGCCGCGTCGCAAATTGTCAGAAGACGCGGCTCAGGTGGCGAAATCAGGTTGAAAGCAGAGTGATCTGATGGTCGGCTTTTTCGACATAACTTCCGCGATTACTTCGCGATTGCCAGAAATAAAAGCGCCGAAAGTCGCGCCCACGGCCAAAGAACGTCTTATTTGGACTGGCGTTGCCTTGATTCTGTACTTTATGATGTACTTTACGCCGGCTTTTGGTGTTAAATCCGAACATAGTTTTGGTTCGTTAGATTTTCTTCAAACCATTACCGCGTCAAAGATCGGCAGTTTGCTTACTGCTGGTATTGGGCCGATCGTTTTTGCCTCAATTTTCCTTCAACTCTTTAAGGGCGCAGGCGTGTTGGATGTAGATATGAAAACAAAAGAAGGTAGGAAAAAGTTTTTGGAGGCGCAGAAGGTACTGGCAATATTACTCGCATTCGCTGAAGGCGCTCTTTTTGTTTACGGCCAGAGAGTACCGTTGGCAACAATCGCCGGTATCGATCCCGGTTTATTGGCGCTCTTTGTAGTTTTCCAAATCGCATTGGGTTCGATTATTATCATTTATCTTGATGAGGTACTCACTAAATACGGAATCGGAAGCGCGGTCAGTTTGTTTATAGCGGCAGGTGTTTCTTACTCGATAATGTCCGGCCTGGTTAGTTTGATATTCGGCGCAAACGGTCTTTTGGTGACGGTCGCAGAAGGCGGAGCGGAAGCGATTCCAAATGCTGTTCTCGTGCTTTTGCCGTTTATCTTTACGATCCTCGTCTTTCTTGTATGCGTTTATGCTGAGGGTATACGTGTCGAGATACCGATCGCATTCGAGCGCGTTCGCGGCCTGGTTCCAAAACTTCCTTTGAAATTTTTCTATGTTTCCAATATCCCTGTTATTTTCGCGAGCGCCCTTCTTTTGAACCTGCAACTCTTTGCGGTGCTTTTTGCCGGAGCCAGTTTCATCATTCCGGGCACTAACATAGATTTGGCTAAGATGATCGCGTACGTGCCGTCAAAGGAACAGCCGCAGATAGTAGATGGTTTGCTCTATTACATAACGCCGATATACTACGGCGGCAGGGACACGATGGCGCACTTTAATTTTATAATCAACGGCGTTTCGCCTGTTTATCATATTCCTGAATTGGTGCACGCGTTTGGGTACCTGCTTTTCTTGACGAGTTTCTCGATATTGTTCGGTATGTTCTGGGTAGAAATGGCCGGGATGGATGCAAAGAGCGTTGCATCCCAGCTTTCTGAATCTGGTTTGCAGATACCAGGTTTTAGAAGGGATCCAAGAATGCTTGAGAGCATTCTCCAAAAATACATCTATCCATTAACCATAATCGGTTCGTTCTCGGTAGGTTTGCTTGCAGGTGCCGCGGATTTGACAGGCGCCTTAGGTACCGGAACCGGTATCTTGCTTACAGTAGGCATTCTTTACAGGATGTACGAACAGATGGAACAGCTAAAGATGTTTGAACTCTATCCTTTGCTTGGACAAATAGCCAAAGGATAGAATGGCTAATCAAAAGTTGAAAATATAACCGAAAGTTGAAAAGGGTGAAAGTATGATAATCGTGATGGGTTTGCCTGGCGCTGGCAAGACAACAGTTCTCCAAGGATTGAAGACCGATTACAAGATCCTTAACTACGGGGATCTGATGCTCGAAATAGAAAAGGAAAAATTCGGCGTCAAGGACAGGGACGAAATGAGAAAGCTTCCGATCGAAAAACAGAGAGAAGCGCAGATGCTCGTAGCGAAGAAGCTCGCAGAAATGAGAGAAAAAATAATCTTGGATACTCATTGTTCGATCAACACGCCGAGTGGTTATTATCCTGGCTTGCCTTTTGAGTTTTTAAAAAATCTGAAAGTCGACAAACTTATCTATATAACCGCACCGGCAGATCAGATCTATGTGAGAAGGAATTCTGATCCTACTAGAAAACGGGACAACCAAACCTTAGACGCCATAATTGAGCACGACAATATCAACAAGAGTTTTTTGGCCGCTTACTCCGCATTTACAGGCGCACCTGCAGTAATAATAATAAATGCCCAAGGCAAGCTAAACGAGGCGATTGCTCGTCTTCAATCTTTTCTATGACGTGATTTTTTATGCTTGATATAGAATTATTTAGGAATAATATCGAACTTGTTTTGAAAAAGTTGCGAGACAGAAACCAGCCACAGCAAATGCTCGATACCGCGATGGAGATAAAGAGGCTTGACGACGAGTGGAGAAAGATAAAGAAAGAGGAAGAAGAATTGAGGGCTGCTCGAAACAAGATCAGCGCGCTGATAAATGAGAAAAAGAAGAAAGGCGAAAAATGCGACGGAGAATTTGCCGAAGCTGCGAGAATAGCCAAGAGAGTGGACGAAATAAAGAACATCTCAGAAGATTTGCTGAAAAAAAGAGACGCCCTGCTGCTTACCATACCGGCGCTACCGCACGATTCTGTTCCTGTCGGCAAAGACGAGACCGAAAATGTTGAAGTTCGCAGATGGGGAACGCCGACCAAGAAAGCAGAGGATGTGCTGTCGCATTATGACATCGCTAAAAAAACAGATATGATAGATTATGAGAGAGGCGTAAAACTCGCCGAGCATCGTTTCACGGTTTTGAAAGGCGCGATGGCAAAATTGGAACGCGCCCTAATCAATTTTATGCTCTCGGTTCAGACTTCCCAAGGTTATACTGAATACGCGCTCCCCTATCTTGTCAATACAAAGACGATGACCGGTACTGGGCAGTTGCCGAAGTTCGCAGAGGAGTTGTACAAATGCAAAGACGATGATCTTTGGCTCATTCCAACAGCTGAAGTGCCGCTTACGAATCTTTACGCTAACGAAGTCATAGACGAGAGCAGACTGCCTTTGAAACTTACCGCATTCACCCCATGTTTTAGAAGAGAGGCGGGCGCTTATGGCAAGGACATCCGTGGTTTGATAAGACAGCACCAATTTGACAAGGTAGAACTCGTCAAAATCGCCCATCCATCAAACAGTTATGACGAGCTCGAGAGCCTGACGCGCGATGCCGAACGAATATTGCAGTTGCTTGAACTCCCCTACCGTACGATAGTGCTTTGCACCGGCGATATGGGTTTTGCTTCGACAAAAACTTACGACGTGGAAGTTTGGCTGCCGAGCGAGAACAGATACCGCGAAATCTCTTCCTGCTCGAACTGCGGTGATTTTCAAGCAAGGCGCGCGAACATAAAATATCGTGGAAAAGATGGAAAACTGCACTATGTCCATACTCTAAATGGAAGCGGTTTGGCAGTCGGAAGAACATTGATCGCGATATTGGAAAACTATCAAGAAGACAAGCGCGTTATCCGCGTTCCAAAAGTCCTTCAAGATTTCATGGGACAGGAAGAAATAGAGATCATCTGATTTCATCTGATTTTTTTATTTTTACAATTTTATTTTTTGCAAGCCAATGTGACCATTGCAAATTTCGGCGGAACAACCTCTTTGTGCGCGGTTTTTATGTTCAATATTTTTCTGGTCATCTTTCTGTATTTCCTTTTTATCTTCTTTATGTCTGTTTCAAATCCGGCCGCGTCCATTTTTTTCAATCTTTCTTCGTATCTCTCGTGCGCTTCAAGCAGGTTTAAGGATAATGAGGGCTTTGGAGCGCAAGCGGTGCAGGTAATTATTTCTTCCTTCTCTTGCGCTTTTCTTTTTTCTTCCAATCTCTTTGCGAGATTTTTTACGTAAAGGAACATGCCTTCGTTTCTGGTTTTTTCTTCGTCGCTTTTGGAGTTCCAATACTCAACTACATGCGGCCAACTTTTGTTTGAATCGAATATCGCTATGAATCGGTTTACCGCTTCCTCTTTTATCCTAAACGCTTCTTTAAGCAGATAGGCAATGTTCAAAGGGCTTTCCCATATCTCAGTATACCAATCGCCGATTATCAGGAAGCCGTCGTTTTTTATTATGCGGTGGAGGTCGTGCAGATATGTCGGGAATGAATGGTGATGAAAAACCGCGTTTGAGACCACGAGATCAAATGTGTTCTTTTTAAGCATCTGCAAGTTCGCATAATCAGTTGCCATCACTCTTTGGTAATTTACCTCGGGATAAGTTTTTTTCATAAGGTTTTTTATTTGAATGTTCGACTCATCGGCCGGTTCGACAAAGTATATCTCTATTTTTTTTAGCGCTTCTACGCCTAATCGCGTTTTTATCTCAGCAAGTATGCTACCGCTTGTGTCGCCCGTGCCTGCTCCTATATCTGCCATTACTATTTTTTCCATCCTGCATATCTTATCAGCAATTATCTCGCTCGCAAACTTGGCGATCTCCGTGTTGAGTTGGTGATTGCCGTCGCCCAAATTGCTGTCTATAACCGCTTCGTGAATTGCCGTGTAAACATCCGCATCTACGTTTTCCCATTCGTTTTTGTACGCCTCGATCGAATACCTCTCAAGACCTTTTAATTCCCTTTCATCTATTTTTATTCCCCAATTCGAAAAGTACTGCGAAGCTATCCTAAGTACGCTGCCGAGTTGGCAAGGAAGTTCGTTGCCTATTGCTTTTGCTATCTCGTTTTCAATGTATTCTGCCATCGACTTTATTGCTTTTACTGTTTTCTCTTCTTCTTTTTCTTTGGCGGGTGCCATTTTTTCTTGCACCTTTTTCAATCGTTTCTTGTTGCCATTATCAAACTGACAAAGTCGCTTGGCTCGCTGATTCGTTTCGGGTTCTCGATCTTATCTATTTTCGCGAGGATGTTTTTTGTCCTTTCGTTTATTTCCTTTATCTCTGTCGTCAGGTTGTATTGCCTCAATATCCTTATCCTCTCTTCAACCGGGGTGTTTGCCCTAAGGAAATATATCGGTTTTTGCGGTTTTATGCCCGTCGTTCTTATCTGATTGTTTACCTTTTCCAAATAATCTATATGGTCTTTCAAGGTACAAAGGTCTCTTTCGCTTAAATCTATTTTTTCACCGACATCAAAATAACCAATGAATTTTTTTATGAGTTCTTCCTCAGCGCCAACCCGCCTAAGCAGTTCCGCGACCAATAGCGGATGCTTTGGTAGTGGCGAAAAGTAATCTGTTATTATGAATAAGCCGTCGTCTTTCAAAACTCTCCTTATCTCTCCAAGTGTATCTGAGAAAGGCTTGCAATGCAGGTGGAAATAAGAAATGACAACATCGAATTCCTTGTCGTTTTGCGTTGCCAAAAACTCGTCGTCCGTCTTATACTCTGCGGAAAATCCGCCCTCTTTGGTTTCGCTTATGCTTCTCAGGCCGTATATGTTCAGTTTGTCTACCGTTGCTTCAAGTTTTTTTCTGTGCGGTTCTATCAGATAGAATTGAACTTTTTTCGGCAACTGCTCGTTTATTTCTTTCAACGCGTTTATTATAGCCAGCGCAACCATGCCATCTCTGCTGCCGATGCAGCATATCTTTTTTATTTCCTTGTTGTTTTGTTTTTTTTCTATTATCTTTTTAGTAATCTTGGCTATCCAATCAACGATCATATTCGTATAATGCGCGTAAGGTTGGATTATCAACCCTCTTGGGTTTATCGTTTTTTCTTCGGCTTCGTCTTCTCTGTCTTTTTCGTAAAATTTGTTTATCTCTTTTAGCAATTCCTTTTTGTTTTCCGGTGTCGCCTTGAACCCATAATTTTCATAGTATTCTTGATTTGTCTTTAACAAGCAGCCTGGTCTTAGCAAAAGGCCAGATCCTTTGAATAACTTGGTAACCTCTGCGTTGAATGTTTTTATTTCGCTTGCATTCGTCAGTATTCTCTTTTTTTGACCTCCATCGTTTTCTTTTATCCTTATAACCGCTCCCTTTTGCATAATCTCCCCTTATATCACTTTTTTATATTATAAAGAACATTATTTAAATATATCCCTTCAGTGAACAACGTCAGTGAACAACGTTAAATTAACCGCTACAGTAAATTAACCATGTTAAATTGCGGCTGCCGGGATTCGAACCCGGGTCATAGGCTTTTTTCGCTTTTGCTTGGGAAGCCCATATCCTAACCGTTTTCCGCTCTCTTGCTTACGCAAAAAGTGCCCTAGACTACAGCCGCAACAAAAACGCGTTCTTATTCTACTTCGCTAGATTTTTGCTGTAATTTGAGCATCTTGCTTTTGACAGTTATTGGTATCGGAACCGCGACTTCGATTAATTCGACCGTTATCTCGTCTTTCGTGTCGTCTATTTTTACTACCTTTGCGTTTTCTCCCCTGAAAGGCCCGCTCGTCACTTCAACGATATCGCCGATTTCCAGTGTCGTGGTCGGCTGTTTCGAAAGCGTGAGTAATTTTTCTATTTCTTCTATCTTCACTGGCTCCGGTAGGAATCCTTTGACGTGTTTTACTTTTTGCAAGAGCTTTGCCAATACGTTCTTGTCGAAAACTTCGATGAATATATATCCTTTTATGTTTTCTATGCATGCTATCGAATAAACGTTCAATTTTTCAACCTTGGCTTTTTTTTCGAGCATTTGGGCGACTATTTTTTCTTGTCCTGTTGTTACCCTTACGGTATATATCACTCAATCACCTTGTTTTCAAAACAAATTGAATATTACGTAAATTATAAGACCGACAATGCCGAATAATATTATGCCAAAGCCTGTTATTTTAGCCACTTCCATAAACTCGTCGTTTGTTGGTTTTCTTGCTATGAATAAGATGCGGTATATTCTTTTTAGCAACTCTTTTAGTTCCATATCAATCCCACCAGATTTTGATTATCTTGATTTTAACCTATTATATCCAAATCAAGCGTTTCAATATTTACATCTTTTGTTCCCTGTTCGTATTCAGGGAATCTCACGCCCGCGAGCACTACCAGAACCCTCATGGAAGTTTTTCTCATGTCCTTTTCTATTCTTGAACCCCATATTATGTGGGCCTCTGGGTCTATCCTCCTTGCAGTTTCTGAGACTACGAATTCTGCTTCTTTCAATGTCATATCTTCTCCGCCAATAACATTTATTAATGCTCTCTTCGCGCTTCTCAAATCTGCATCAAGGAGCGGTGAGTTTAAAGCGGTTTCGACTGCGAGTTTCGCGCGTTCCTCTGGTTTCGCGTCTATCGACGCCTCTCCGACGCCAATAACTGCGTATCCCGCGCTACTAAGTATTGTTTTCAAATCAGCGAAATCGACATTTACTAATCCAGATTTTGTTACGAGTTCGGTTATTCCCTTTACCGAACCTGCGAGTACTTCGTCGCAGACCTTGAACGCGAGATTCAACGGCAGATTTGGCACAAGATTGAGCAACTTGTCGTTTTTTATTATGATTATCGTGTCGACATTCTTCTTCAATTTTTCCAATCCCTTCAGCGCGTTATCCATCCTTACCTTTCCCTCGGAAGCGAATGGAAGTGTTACCACAGCGATTGTGAGTGCTCCGGTGCTTTTGGCGGCTTCTGCGATTATCGGCGCGCTTCCAGTTCCTGTTCCACCCCCCAAACCGCAAGTGACAAAAACCATTGAAGCATCTTTTAACGCTTCTTTTATTTCCGGTATTGCTTCTTTCGCCGCTTCCTCGCCTATGATCGGATTAGAACCTGCGCCTCTTCCTTTCGTAAGTTTTTTTCCCAGTATTATCTTTTTTTGCGCTCTTATCTTGAGCAAGTGCTTCGCATCTGTGTTCATGCCGATAAGCGTTGCACCTTTTATCCCCATCTCGAAAAGCCGGTCTATCGTGTTCGTGCCGCTTCCGCCTGCTCCGACAACGTATATCTTCTGTTCGGTTTCTGCTATGAACTTCGCAATTTCCTCGTCATCTGTCAGTCCTTCCTGACCATCGGTAAAATGAAACGCTTCTTTCGCTATCTCCCTTGCTTTTTCATTGTTGATCGGATTGATTTGCACATTTTGATTACTTTCCGCCTGATTTTCTTCCGGCATATAATCACCATAACAAAGAATTTGATAAATCTTTATAGCAAAAAGCATTTAATCTATTACTATTAATGCTAACGTTCAGCAAGTTTGCAAGAATTGCTTTGGTTTATCCTAGTGCACCGCGGGAATTTCAATAAAGAAGTCCAAAACCGTACTTTTTATAAATATTTGTTTCCGTTTGGAAATAAAAACGCTTAATTTTGTTTCCTTTTGGAAATAATCTATTTATTGCATTATCGTCAATTTAGGTTATTTTTTAGTTTTTCCATTTGGAAATAAAAACGCCAATATTTTGTTTCCGTTTGGAAATAAACACCAGACAAAAAAAACCATGCAAAACCGAAAAACCAAAACCAAAAGCTAATATTTATAAATGTTGCTTATGAAAATAACAGATACTTTGAGTGCTGAAGTAGTAGCCTATATGCTGGCTCGCTGTGGGCAGGGCTGTTGGTGGTGTGTCTTGAGTAGTAAGAAAAAAACAAAGAGCGGGGTAGTTGATGTCTTATCTTATCATCTTGTGCCTAAAATGGAAATAGTAAGCGAAAATGTAAAAAAACAAATTCTCGAAAAATACGATCTAAAAGATTTTGAGCAGCTCCCGAAATTTAAGCCGAACGACCCGAGTGTCAAGGCATTGGGTGCAAAACCTGGCGATGTGATAAAGATTTATCGTGAAGACGCTACTGGAAAATATGTTGCGTATCGTTATGTTATCGCCGATTAAAATCAGATGTTTGATATGTTAAAGGTGAATGTATGATTTCCGATTTGGTTAATGCATATTTTAGGAGTAACAGTTTGGTTAATCAACAACTTCAATCCTACGATAAATTTATCGATGTCGGAATGCAGTCTGTAATAGACAGTATAGGCAAGATACAAACCAATGTTGAAGGTTTTGAACTTAAATTGGGAAAGATTAGGGTAGAAAAACCTCGTTATTATGAAGTGCGAGGAGGTTACAGACCCATAATGCCGCAAGAAGCGAGATTGAGAAACATTACTTATGCTGCACCGGTCTTTCTAGAAATAATCCCGATATTCAATGGTATCGAGCGTCCTACTTATTCTGATGTTTTCATAGGCGAATTGCCGGTTATGCTGAAATCAAAACTCTGTTATCTTTATGGAATGAATAAAACAGAACTTATAGAAAACGGCGAAGATCCAGACGATCCTGGCGGCTATTTCATCATAAACGGAAGCGAGCGTGTTTTGGTTAGCATAGAAGACTTGGTTCAAAACAAGTTGATGGTCACAAAAGAAAAGAATAGCGTCATAGCAAAAATATTCTCCACTCACCAGGGCTTTAGGGCTCGCTGTGTAGTGGAGAGAAATGCGGATGGGCTTTGGACAGTGGAATTTCCTTCTGCACCACCCGGCATATCACTTGTTTCTATCCTGCGCGTTTTAGGACTCTCAAAAGACGAAGAGATATTAGAGTTGTTCAGCAGCAATCAATTGGTAAAAAACGACGCGATACTAAACATCGAAGAAGAAAAAACAAAGACGAGAGACGAGGCGGTTGACTATCTAAGCAGAAAGTTGTCTCCTGGTCAGCCATTGGAATTCCGTCTTAACAGAATGGAGAATCTTTTGGATAACTACCTTCTTCCGCACATCGGCACAACAAAATCTGACAGGATGGAAAAGGCTCATTATCTGGCCAAGATGGCCGAGAGATCTACGTTGGTGGCGTACAAAAAACTCCCTCAGGACGACAAGGATCATTACGCGAACAAGAGAGTGAAGCTCGCTGGCGACCTGATGGAAGAATTGTTCCGCTATGCGTTCCAATTTTTGGTCAAAGACTTGATCTATCAAGCATCCCGCGCAGACGCAAGGGGAAGACGACTCCAAGTGCACACGCTTGTCAGGCAAGATGCGATGGCCGACAGGATAAGATATGCTATGGCTACAGGAAATTGGATTGCCGGTCAGACAGGCGTTTCACAGCTCTTAGACCGAGTCAGCTATCTTTCGACAATCTCGCATTTGAGACGCATAATATCGCCGTTGAGCAAGAAACACCCGCATTTCAAGGCGAGAGACCTTCACGGCACGCACATCGGCAAACTTTGTCCAAATGAAACTCCTGAAGGACCGAGTTGTTCTCTTGTGAAGAACCTTGCCATAATGGCAGAAGTATCAACAGGCGTTCAAGAGGACGAAATAGTAAAGTTGCTGAAATCTTATGATGTTAATGATAAAAAGGAGTAGTGGTTTTTATGGCAAAAAAACAAAAAACAAGCGTTTATCTTAACGGAAAATTTATAGGTTATCACCCGGACGGAAAAAGTCTCGCGCAAAGATTGAGGGAAAGGAGAAGAATGAACGAGCTTAATTACCAAATAAATATATATTACAATAGTAAGATAAACGAATTGCACATAATAAGCGATAAAGGCAGGGTGAGAAGACCATACATCGTAGTTGAAAACGGAAAATCCCGCCTGACCCCAGAGATATTGAACAGATTGAAGAACAACGAGCTGACTTGGCAGCATTTGGTCAGAATGGGCATAATCGAGTATTTGGACGCGGCAGAAGAGGAAAACGCCCTCATAGCGTCAAAGCCCGAAGAACTGACGCCAGAACATACCCACTTGGATGTTGATCCTGCGAATATATTCGGCGTAGTTGCAGGCGTTTTGCCTTACACCGAGCACAACTCTTCGCCGAGAATTACTATGGCTTGCGCTATGAGCAAGCAATCACTCGGTATATACGCAGCTAATTTCAATACCCGCTACGATACCCGCGCTTATGTGATGTACTATCCGCAAGAACCGCTTGTTAGGACAAACGTCTATAACGCTTTGAACCTCAGAGAAAAGGCAGCTGGTCAAAATTGCGTAGTTGCGCTTATGAGTTATAAAGGTTATAATCTTGCCGACGCTATCATAGTTAATAAAAGTTCCGTTGACCGAGGATTATTGCGAGCTGCAATGTTCAGGACATACGAAACAGAAGAAAGGACATATCCAGGTGGACAAAAGGATACAATAGAAATACCAACACCTGATGTTAGTGGTTATAGAGGCGAGGAGGCATACGCTCATCTTGACGAGGACGGTATTGTAATCCCAGAGAGCGAAGTAAGCGGAAAGGATGTGCTTGTCGGTAAGACATCACCGCCGAGATTTTTGGAAGAAATATCGGTATTTGGTGCGGTAGAAGAGAAGAAGAGAGAGAGTTCCTTGGCCTTGAAAGCCGGCGAGGAAGGCAAAGTCGATTCCGTACTTATAACAGAAGGGCCAAGCGGCAATCGTTTGGTAAAGGTCAGGATAAGAGCGATCAAAACTCCGGAAATCGGTGACAAAATTGCGTCAAGGCACGGCCAAAAAGGTGTGATTGGTTTGTTGGTACCACAAGAAGATATGCCTTTTACCGAAAGCGGTATCGTTCCGGATTTGCTTGTAAACCCGCACGCAATACCTAGCCGTATGACTGCGGGCCATTTATTGGAAATGCTCGGCGGAAAAGCCGCAGCAATCGGCGGTTTGCTGATGAACGGAAGCGCTTTTAGCGGAAATACTGCGGCAGAGTACGAGGAGATATTGAAAAAAGCCGGCTTTGAAGAACACGGCGAAGAGATACTTTACGATGGAGAGACAGGCAAACCATTGCACGTGAAGATATTCATGGGCGTAATCTACTATCAAAGATTGCATCACCTTGTCAGCAATAAGATGCATGTTAGAAGCAGAGGTCCAGTGCAATTGCTTACTCATCAGCCGACTGAAGGTCGAGCTCGCGAAGGCGGTCTAAGATTCGGTGAAATGGAAAGAGACTGCCTGATAGGTTACGGAGCGAGCATGCTGATCAAGGAGAGATTGCTTGAAGAGAGCGACAAGACCGTGCAACTTGTTTGCGCGGATTGCGGAGCGACTGCTACTCATGATTTTGCGAGAAACAAGGACATCTGTCCGGTATGCGGGAGCGAAAACGTCAATCCTGTTGAATTGAGTTATGCTTTCAAGCTTTTGCTTGACGAGATAAAATCCCTATACCTGTTCCCGCGGTTGATTTTGAAGAAGAAAGGATGATAATAAGAAAGGTGATGATTATGGAAATACAACACGAATTGGAGAGTATTAGGTTTTCTATTTTCTCGCCGGAAATGATAAGGAAAATGTCCGCGGCAAAAATAACCGTTCCTGATACATACGACGATGACGGGTATCCGATCGACAGCGGATTAGTAGATACAAGGTTGGGTGTAGTTGATCCTGGTCTCAAATGCAAAACATGCGGCGGAAGATTGAAAGAATGCCCGGGCCATTTCGGCCACATAGAACTCGTTCGTCCTGTCATCCACGTCGAATTCGTAAAGCAGATCTATCATGTTTTAAAATCAACATGCCCTCGTTGCCATCGTTTGCTTTCAGCAGAGGTAAAACCAATAGCTAAAATAATAGAAAAAGACGAAGAAGAGGAAAAAGGAACTGAATCTAAGGCAGGCGAAGAAGCGCACGGTTTAGTAGAGCATTATGGAGAAATCGGAGAGGAAAAGAAAGACGTTGCCAAGACTGCATTTGAGGTTCCTTCTCTTTTGGAAGAGGAACCTTCAGAAGAGAAAAAGGCAGAGGCAACCGAAGAAAAGAAAAAAACAAAGGGTGAGGGCACAACTGAAAAAGCGAAAAAAGAAGAAAAAACAAAGAAATTCTGCCCGCACTGCGGGGAAAAATTACCAGAGATAAAAATACTTAAACCGACAACATTCTTGAAGGATGGCGAACCAATGTTGCCTAGCGAGGTTCGCGATTGGTTGGCAGCCTTGAATGACGCGGATATACGAGCGCTCGGTTTTGACCCGATATATTCCAGACCGGAATGGATGGTATTGACTGTCTTGCCAGTGCCTCCTGTTAATGTCAGGCCTTCGATTACGCTCGAAAGTGGTGAAAGAAGCGAAGACGACTTGACCCACAAACTCGTTGATATAATTCGTATAAATCAAAAACTCGAGGCAAACATAAACGCCGGCGCGCCGCAATTGATAATCGAAGACCTTTGGGAACTGCTTCAGTACCACGTGACTACTTATTTCGATAACGAGACCGCGAACATTCCTCCTGCGAGGCACAGGAGCGGAAGACCGTTGAAAACGCTCGCCCAGAGATTGAAAGGAAAGGAAGGACGATTCAGATATAATCTCTCTGGTAAGCGTGTTAATTTCTCAGCGCGTACCGTAATCTCTCCAGACCCGCGGATAAGTCTGAACGAGGTTGGTGTTCCTTATGCCGTTGCCGAGGAAATGACAGTTCCTATTACTGTTACGGAATGGAATATCGACGAAATGAAAAAATACATACTTTCAGAAAAATACCCGAAAGCACTCTACGTAATTCGTTCAGATGGAAAGAGGATAAAGGTAGTTGATTCTCCAGAAGTAAAGAAAGAGATCGCAGATGGTTTGAAAGTCGGATGGATTGTTGAAAGGCAGATAATTGATGGTGATATTTCAATTTTCAATCGTCAGCCATCCCTGCACAGAATATCTATGATGTGTCATTTAGTAAAAACTTTGCCAGGAAAAACATTTAGGTTAAATCCTTTGGTTTGTCCGCCTTACAACGCAGACTTTGATGGCGACGAGATGAATCTTCACATAATGCAGACAGAGGAATCGCAAGCAGAAGCACTTGAGCTTATGAAAGTTGAAAAACAGATTTTGTCGCCGAGACATGGCCACGCGATCATCAAACCGCAGGAAGACCACGTTTCTGGTTATTATTTCTTGACAAGAGACGATACCGAATTCTCCAAGGATGAAGCAGCTAATCTGCTCTACTTGGTTGGAATAACAGAGATGCCAAAGCCAGACAGAAAAAACGATCGATACTCCGGCAAGTTGCTTTTCTCTTTGCTTCTTCCAGAATCTCTCAGCGTAAAAGTCAAATCAAAAATGGGCGAGGAGATCGTCATTTCAAAAGGAAAACTCGTTAAGGGCGCTCTTGACAGCAATGCGATGAGCGGCGAAGTTTTGGAAAAGATATTTGTTTTGGAAGGGCCGGAATTCACCGCGGCATTTTTGGATAACTCCACGAGACTCGCGCTCGAAGCGATTACAAAACATGGCCTTACTGTTTCTTTGAAAGATTACACGCTTTCGGAGAAAGCTCACAAAAAGATAGCTGAGATAGTAGACAAGATGAACAGAGAAATAGATAATCTTATAATGCAATATAAGAACAAATCTCTCGAGAGAATGCCTGGCATGACATTGAAAGAGACATTAGAATCGACGATATTGCAGATAACCTCTCAAACAAGAGACGAGGTCGGCAAGGTCGTTGAAGAAGACCTTACGCTAAACAACCCATCGATAATCATGGCAAAAATCGGTGCAAGAGGAAGTTTACTTAATGCCATTCAAATGTCGGCGATGGTTGCTCAACAAGCAGTAAGAAGTAAGAGACCTTCGCGTGGTTATAGGCAGAGGACACTGCCGTATTTCAAACCAGGTTTATTAACAGGTCGGGAACGCGGTTTTGTTTATTCCTCTTTTGTAAAAGGTCTGGATGTTGCGGAGTTTATCCACCACTCTATGGGTGGCCGCGAAGCTCTTGTCAACACTGCTATAAGAACCGCGCGCTCGGGTTATATGCAGCGCAGGTTGATCAACGCCTTACAGGATATGATTGTTTATCCTGATGGCACTGTTAGAAACGCGGATATGAGCATAGTTCAGTTCATTTACGGTGGTGACGGAAAAGATCCGATGCTTGCTTCAAAAGCCGAAATTGATGTATCGGCAAAGCAAGATGATGTTGATACTGCATAAGGTGAATTCTATGAAAAAACAAAATGTAATGATTGCACCTTTTGAGGCTGTGGGTGTTGTTGCTGCCCAAAGCATAGGCGAACCAGGTACGCAAATGACTATGCGTACTTTCCACTATGCCGGTGTTGCGGAACACGTCCCGACAGGCCTGCCGAGATTGATTGAGATCGTAGACGCTAAAAAAGAACCGAAGAAATCTATAATCGACATCTACCTCAAAAAATCGATTTCTCGAAATCGCTCTGAAGTTGAAAAAGTCGCGAAGGAACTAAGCGCAGTTTTCGTTTCTGATGTTGCAACCGTTTCCGATGATCTTTCAAAATACCAAATAAAGATCACGTACGACGAGAACAGCGGCAAGGCACTCGGTGTGACTTTTGCGATGTTAAAAAAGACATTGGAAGAATACCAAGAAGAGATGCAGGTATCTGACAATGTGATAATAATAAAACCAAAGAAGAGAAAGAAATCTGAAAAGAAAAAGAGCACTGCTTCAGAAGAAGGGGCAAAACAAGAAGTGGTGGAAGAAAAAGTCAATGCTAAATATGTAAGACGAATGACAAACAAAATAAAACAGCTGATCGTGAGAGGTACCGCCGGCATAAACAAGGCAGTTGTGGCAAAAACTCCTGATGGCGAATATTTCATAAGAGCAAGCGGTTATAACATTACTGGTGCTTGTTCGCACGAGGCCGTGGATTCTTCGCGTGTATACACTAACAACATAAAGGAAATAGAAAAACTATATGGGATAGAAGCTGCAAGAAACGCCATAATAAAAGAGATAAAAGACGTGATGGATATGCAAAAACTTTCCGTGGACATTCGCCACATAATGCTGATAGCCGATGCGATGACTTACGGCGGTACTGTGAAGTCTATAGGCCGACACGGTTTGAGTGGTGAAAAGGTCGGCGTTTTTGGAAGGGCAGCTTTCGAAGAAACCGTAAAGCACTTGATAATCGCGGCTTCTACGGCTATGGAAGACCGGTTGTCTGGTGTTACGGAAAACATTATCATCGGCCAAACAGTTCCTGTCGGAACCGGAAGGATAAAGTTGTTGTTGAAGACAAAATAATCTTTATGGATTGATTATTGGTGATGCAAATGGCAAAGAAAAAGGACGAAAAGGTTGAAGAGTCTGCTGCTGAAATTGAAGAGAGCAAGACTGAAAAGAACGAGGAAATCGAAGCTGGAAACGAAGAGGCAGAGACGGAAAAGAAAAAAGAGAAAAAGGTAGTAAGAAGGAGAAAAACAAAGGAAAAAGAGAATCCTCTGATCTCAGCCATAAGGCTTACGGTTGAAAGTGGCAAGGTCGATTTCGGGATAAAAACCGGCATAAGCGCTCTTTTGAGTGGAGCAGCAAAATTGTATGTTGTTGCCGAAAATACTCCGGAAGAGTATCAGAAAAAAGTTTTTGAGTTGGCAAAAAAATCGAACGTGCCCGTGATCGTCTTCCCAGGTTCAACGATGGAATTGGGAGCAGTTTGCGGTAAGCCCTTCCCGGTTTCTGTTCTTTCGATTTACGATATCGGCAATTCAAACATAATGGATTATGCACGCAAGTAATTTGATATCTGCTTTCATAGTGATTCAATGGAACTTACCGAAAGAGGACTTTCTTTTTTTTCTTTATTCGAGAGCATAACCGGCGTGATGCCAAAGGATTTTTCTGAATTGGACGAGATGATCGTCTTTATTATCGATCCAGACAAAATGGGAAAGGCGATTGGAAAAAAAGGAGCGAATATCGCTAAACTCAAGGCCAAATTCAAGAAAAAGGTTTTTGTTGTTTCTGATGCCGACACGCCGGAGAATTTTATAAGAAATTTTTTCAACAACATTAACGTGCTGAATATTGAAGAGCGGACCGTGATGAACGAAAAATCTTTTTTGATCTATGTGGAAGAACAAGCACGTGGTCTTGCGGTTGGCCATAATGGAGAGAGAATAAAGATATTGAAAGATTTTTTAAAGAAGAAATTCAACGCTACTGCGCATATAAGGACAAAGAGAATCTTGACAGTAGGAAAGAGCGAAGAAGATAAAAACACTGAAGACGAAAATAAGAATAATGAAGATCAAGATAATGCCGAGGTGGCGGAATCCGGTTAACGCGTACGCCTGGAGCTTTTTCCGGTAAGCGTATCCCCTCACGGGGTTAGGAGTTCAAATCTCCTCCTCGGCGTTCTCCTCCTCGGCGTAAGACGAGGGCAATGAACGAATCGTCGTTCACTCAACCTCGGCGTAAGACGAGGGCAGAGACAGCCGATGCATGTCTCACTCGTTTTCTCTAAACGTGCAGTTATCAATTATCTTGTTTTTCTCAGCAAAACCTTGGTTGACTTCGAGAACATATTTCGCTTCTGCTTTTGGTGCGTATACCTTGCAGTAATCAGCCATTGTTCTGCATGGCTCCATCTTTATTATATCAACTACTCTTTTGTTTTCGTCAAAGAATATCGCGTCAAGCGGTATAGTCGTATTCACCATCCAAAAACCATACTTCGCAGGTTTGTTAAAAACGAACAGCATCCCCTCGTTTTCACCGAGTTTGTCGCGAAACATCAATCCCCTTGCTTGTTTGAAAGGATCAGCTGCTACCTCTACATTTATCTTTATCTCCTTCCCATCAGCATTTACTATGGTTATAGTTTTTTTCTCGACAAAAAACTGCGTGTATAGATAAAATATGAAGAGCAAAAATAAAAAAATCAGAAACGATAGAATCGCTATTTTTATTAGTTCCATGTCATCATTCTATCGTTTTGAATCTTCCTTTTAGTTTTTCAAGCACTTTCGGCAATGTGGTGTATTCCATCTCTTCTGAGGAGAGTCTGTGCGGTTCAAACGGCCCGTGTCTTCTCATGTAATCAGCAATCTCGATTGCCTTTTGTCTCGCTCCATCAAATGATTTGTCCTTGAACATATCCACTGGGCCAATTAATTTTCCTTCTGCCAATTGGAATCCGAGCGCAACCACGCGAGGCGGTCCGTCAAATCTTGCGGGTGTCGCGTCTTCTGCCGCGCACGGCATTATCGGTCCGTTGTGAGAACCTCTCATCCAACCAGCGACTAAATGCGGGAAAGAGAATGCTTCAAGAACTTCGCCGACAGCGGGCAGTCCTGCTTGCGCCCTTACTATTCCTACCGGGTCGTCTTTTCCTACGTATTCGCCGGCTATTTGGTATAATTTTTCTGTGCTTATGACTGCGACAGGTTCATCTGCCGGCAATTTTCCGCCTTCTTTCGGATAAACCCTCTTTATCACGTACTTGCTTTTTGCTCCTATCAACGCAAGCATACTGTAAAGCTCTTCAGGCGCGCTCATAACAACCCTTTTGTTGTTGTATATGTCGTAAATCTCGAACTTGAAGCCCGGCATTGTCGGGTCTATGACCAAGCCAGCGGTGTTAAACGGATCTGCGAACATCTTGTATATCGGCAGATTGAAAGCGCCTGGATCGGTCTTGTCCATCAAGAAAACGATTATCGGTTCGCTTTTCCTCTCGGTAAATTCCATTTCAGCAACGCCCGGGCCGAGGCCGCGAACGTTTCCAGAGAACGAATCAGACAAGAGATCCTGTCCTGCGCCATAGAGTTTTAATTTTTTCGCGATTTCGGTTGCGTCCTTGAAACAATCCCACGCCAAACCGTGTATTTCGCTGTTGTCCACGCCCTTGTTGTGAGTTATTATGAGATCTATGTCATCACCGCAACTGCCCACATAGTAGTCAATTATCTTTCCCTGTTTTTTTGCTTCTTCAAGCCTTTTTCTGGCCGCATCTTTCAGTGCCGGATGCACAGTAGAGTGCCCAGGCAATCCTCCAACATCTGCTTTTATTACGCTGACGGTTACTTTCATTTTTTCACCTTAATTTTTTTGAACTACTTCTAACATCTTTTTTTCTTCTTGCGCTTTTTCTTGAGGTTTTTCAGTTTTCTTTATTTTTCTGAAAACACCCGCTCCTCTGCTCCCTTCGCGGTAGATCGTTATTCCCTTACAACCGAGTTTCCAGGCGAGCAGGTATGCGTTTTCAACATCTTCCACGCTCGCATCAGGCGGCATGTTTATCGTTTTGCTTACTGCCAAGTCGGTGTATTTTTGGAAAGCTGCTTGCAGTCTTACGTGTTCTTCGGTAGTGACATCGTAGGCAACTACGAAAACTTCTTTCAGTTCTTTTGGAATTTCTTCTATGTCTTGTATGCTTCCCTCCTCGATTACCTTCTGCATCAACTCAGGAGTATACAAGCCGCGCGTTTTTAGTATGTGTTCGAAAACATCTTCGGTGTAATACAATTTTGTTCCGTCCATTACTTCCTTTATGTAAGCAAGGGCAAACGTCGGTTCTATGCCGCTCGATGTGTTCGCTATCATCGATATCGTGCCGGTAGGCGCTATCGATGTTATCGTCGCGTTCCTCATTGCATCGTATTTGCCAGCCCAAATGCTTTCCTTGAAGCCCGGGAAAGAACCGCGAGCTCGTCCGAGTTCGACGCTCATCTTTCTTCCTTCTTCGGTTATGAATTTCATAACCTCTTCAGCAACTTCGAGCGATTGCGGCGAACCGTATCTTATGCCCATCTTGTAAAGCATTTTCGAGAATCCCATAACACCCAAACCGATTCTCCTGTTGTGTTGCGTTCTTTCTTTTATCTGCTGAATCGGGAATTTGTTAAGGTCTATGACATTGTCCAGGAATTGAACAGCAAGCCTTACGACATATCTCAGTCTTTTCCAATTTACTTTTCTCCTCCAATCCCCGCGCGTCCAATCAAGCTCGACAAATTTTTCCAAATTTATGCTTCCGAGGTTGCACGACTCGTAATCCGGCATCGGAACTTCTCCGCACGGATTGGTTGAGTGTATCGGGAATTTTGGCGTTGGATTTTTTCTGTTCATCTCGTCGATAAAAAGCACGCCTGGCTCTGCGGATTTCCACGCGCTGTAAGCAATCAACTTGAAAAGGCTCCTTGCGTTTACTTGGCGCACTGGCTCTTTTGTTCGCGGATTTATAAGATTAAACTCCTTGTTCTCTTCCACAGCCCTCATAAATTCATCGCTGACAGCAACGCTCACATTGAAATTTTCAAAAATACCCGGGGTTTGCTTCATCGTTATGAATTCTTCTATGTCAGGATGCCAAACATCCAATATTCCCATATTCGCTCCGCGCCTTTTTCCTCCTTGTTTGACAACGTCGGTTGCTACATCGAATATCCTCATAAATGATATCGGTCCGGAAGCGACGCCTGCTGTGCTTTTTACGATATCGCCTTTTGGTCTCAATCGTGAAAAAGAAAAACCAGTTCCTCCTCCGCTTTTGTGTATTATCGCAGTATATTTTACAGCGTCAAATATCGCTTCTATGTCGTCTTCGACTGGCAGCACAAAGCAGGCCGAAAGTTGGCCAACCGATGTGCCGGCGTTCATCAATGTTGGCGAATTTGGAAGGAATTCAAAGTTCGTCATTATCTCGTAAAATGCCTGCTCGTATTCAGCGACCAATTCGTCATCCGCGCCATAGTTTCTCTCGTTTGAAGCGATGAATCTCGCAACACGGGCAAATAACTGGCTTGGGGTTTCAATTACCTTGCCGTTTTCATCTTTGAGTAAGTATCTTCTTTCCAAAACCTGAATGGAATTTAGCGGAAGTTTTAAATCATCTTTTACACCGAGCATTCTCTTTATTTCTCTTTCAACATTTTTCTTGTGCCTGTATAGTATGTATGCTTTTGCAGTTGTTGCGTGGCCTCTTTCAATCAATGCTTTTTCTACTAGGTCTTGTATGTCTTCGACAGTCGGGATATAATCTTCTTTGAATTTCTCGTTTATCATTTTTATTACTAGTTCGGTTGTTTTTTCTGCTTCTTTCCGGTCGCTTCCGCCAACTGCCTGCGCAGCCTTAAAAATAGCATTAGTTATTTTTTCTTTATCAAAATCCACTATTGTCCCGTCTCTCTTCCTTATCTTTTTCACCATAAAACCAACCTGCCGCTTTAACCTGCTGCTTTATACACTCCCGCAAGCGCATATTTCTTTTAAACAAAATGTATAAAAACAATTACTCTTTCGAGTGAATTTTACTTACTTAAAATGTCGTCAAAAAACACATCCATTTCATCTATTCTATTGTTATAATATTATTATTGGTTATAATATTATTGATTATATTATTGATTATGGATGTGCTCCACTATACCGTTTTCCTTGAATAGTATGACTATGTCAGCGGTGTTGCGGAGAGCGGCACTAAAAGCAACATCAGTCGCTATTATTATCGTCTTTTTTCCTCTTGCCTTCGCCTTTATGAGAACCGGCCTGTAATCGGTGTCTCTCGTCATAAACGCAAGTATGTCGATGTTCTTGTCGAGTGCGTATTCCATCCCTTCTATCGCCATCGTCACATCAACATCCCCGGTTGTTATCTCAACGTCAAAACCTTGGTTCACCATCGCTTCTATCAGTTTATCCGAAGCGTATTGGTCCAAATAAACCTTGGCTATCCGTATCTCGCCGTATTTCGAAAGTTCCTTTTTTATCTCGCGCATATTTAAATGGAATGCCTTTCTTATGGTATTCGGTCCATCAACTAAAAGGGCAATGTTGTTTTTTTTCTTGAATAAATTTCCTAAAAATTCAAACACTTTATCACCCGATTAAATATTAAATCTAAAAAAGTCCAAAGCGTTTTTGGCGGTTTGCTTTGCAACCACATCAAAGTCAAGTTTTTTTACTTCAGCTATGTAATCTATCGCTTCCTTTACCGCATCAGGTGTTCTTCCAACATAAGGCGCGTCTGTCTCGACGACCAAATTTTCTAACGGTGTTTTGCTTATTACCTCCCGTCTTTCTTTTGAATGCAGTGGTGTTATCGATATCAAGCCATTGTTGTTTATCGCCCATTCAGCATCAGCCATTTTTCCGGAAAAGAAGTGAAACATCACGCGATTCGGAAAATTTTTCATTGCCAGCGTGTCTATTACATCTCTCGTTGCCTGTCTTGCGTGTATGACGAGTGGCAGGTTCATCTCTTCTGCAAGTTCAACCATCCTGTAAAACGTAATCTCTTCTTTTTCTATGTCGTGTTCGCTCTTCGCCCAATGATAATCCAGTCCGCATTCCCCTATCGCGTTCGGCTTTTGGTTTCTTATATAGTCTATCCATTCGTCCAATTGTTCAAGGTCCTGCAACTTGATAACTGTCTGTGGTGCTATCCCGAGCGCAAAGGGAAGATTTAATTTTTTTGCAGTCTCAACCGCTTTTATGTTGGATGAATGCGAGTAGCCACAGACCACTGGCAGCACGTCTTTTATTTCGTAATTCTTTATTTCTTGAAGATGGCAGTGGGAATCAACCAACATAACCATATTTAAAAAACTAATGTTTTAAATACTCTCACATCTAAAGCTGTTAAGGTGTTTTGATGGTTGAGAAGACATTCGCTAGTGCAAAGGATATAAAAGTAGGGAAATACATTTTGATAGATGACATACCATGCAAGGTAGTTGAGATAGAAGTCTCGAAGACCGGCAAGCACGGCGCCGGTAAGATGAGAATAACCGGCATAGGCGTGTTTGAAGGGCAGAAGAAAGTCTTATTGACGCCGGCCGATGCTGATGTCGAGGTTCCAATAATCGAACGAAAGACCGCACAGATAATGTCAGTCAACGGAAAAACCGCGCAGGTCATGGATACCCAAACCTATGAGATCTATGAAATCGAGATTCCGGAGGAATTCTTGCAGAGCGCTGTTGCTGGTAAGGAAGTCGAAATACTCGGTTCTATGGGAAAGAGAAAAATAGAGCGAGTGAGATAGTTTTTTGGAGATAATATTGACGGAATTTTTGGTGATTATAATGAATGTCGAAATAACAGAAAAGAGAGAAAACAAATTGCTCGAGCGAACTGAAATAGAAGCACTTGTCACTTACGAAAACGTAACTCCGAAAAGAAAAGAGATGAAAGAGTTGGTTTGCACTACGCTTGGTTTCAATCCTGAAAATGCAGTATTGAGAAAGGTCGAGACTCAGTTTGGCGTAAAAAAAGCAAAGGTTTTGGTTCACGCTTATCCTTCAAAAGACAAGATGATGAAGACCGAACCGCTTTACATTTTGGTGCGCGAAGGGCTTGCCGAGAAGAAAAAGAAAGAGAAGAAGGCAAAGGCCGCCGCTCCGGCAGCACAAAAGAAATGAAGGTGATTGATTATGGCTGAAGAAAAAAAGAAAGAAGCCAAGGCAGCGCCGAAAGCAGCCAAGCCGAAAGAAAAATCGATAAAACCTTATGTGCCGCACAAGGCTTGTCCGAAATGCGGAGCAGGGGTTCATCTTGCCGAGCACAAGGACAGGCGTTCTTGCGGAAAATGCGGCTACTTCGAGAAGAAATGAAAATGTCAAACAGAGATCTTTTTCTTTTTTCAGGAGTTTCTTCTTTCCTGGCTTTTTTGGTCCTATTATTTTTTTATCGCGAAAGCTTCTTTTACGAGATTTTTTTGCATCTTTCTTTCCTGTTCGGAGCGTTTTTCTTGCTGTCGATTGATTCAAAAGAACAGAACATCAAAAAAATATTAGAGCGCATAGGTTTGCCGCCCAAGGATTGGAAACAATTTTTTCTTTTTTTTGCTTTAGGCTTTCTCTCGCTTATCGTCGTTCTTTTTCTTATCTCGACAGTTCTCGGTCATTTTGGTTATGCAGACAACGAAAGGGTTTTTCAAAAACTCTCATCAGTGCCGTTTTGGATACTTCCATTTGCCGTTTTGGTCGCTCCATTCACAGAAGAGCTCTTCTTTCGTGCAGCCCTGATGCCGCGCTTCGGCGTGATTGGTTCGAGCCTCCTGTTCGGAGTGATGCACATATTTTACGGTTCTGTGATGGAAGTTGTCGGCGCGATAATCATCGGCATTCTCTTGGCGATGGCATACAAGAAAAGCAGAACTATTATGGTGCCGATAGCGATCCATCTTTTTTATAATCTTTTATCCCTTTCGCTTTATTTCCTTTATTACAGGGTGCTTTTGTGAAATTCCTCGGGATAGAATGCACCGCGCACACGCTCGGAATCGGCATATACGATTCTGCAAAAGGCATAATCGCGAACGAGATGGACACGTTTAGGCCAAAACCTGGCGAAGGAATGCTCCCACGCGAGCTTGCCGACCATCACGCTCGCGTTTTTAACGATGTGCTCTCATCTGCATTAAAAAAATCGAAATGCAAACTCGAAGAGATTGATTTTTTTTCATTTGCGCAAGGACCGGGCATCGGCGCACCCTTGGCTGTCGGTTGCAGCGCTGCAAAATTCCTCGCGCTTAAATTCAAAAAGCCCTTGATTCCGGTAAATCATTGCCAAGCGCATATTGAGATCGCAAAGAAGATCTCTGGTTTCAAAGACCCGCTCATCCTGTATCTTTCTGGTGGCAACAGTCAGATAATAATAAAAGAAAAAAACCGCTATCACGTTCTCGGCGAGACCTTGGACATCGGGCTTGGCAATCTGTTCGATTCGTTTGCGAGGTCGATCGGTTTGGAAGGGCACGGTTCTGTTTTGGAGAAGTTCGCAAAAAAAGGGAGATATGTGGAATTTCCATATAGCGTAAAAGGTATGAATCTCGTTTTCTCGGGTTTGCTCACCTACGCCCAAAAGCTTGCGATCGAAGGAAAATACAGAAAGCAGGATATTGCTTATTCGCTTATGGAGACCTCTTTTGCCATGAGTTGCGAAGCAACCGAAAGAGCGCTTTTTCTCACGAAAAAGAAGCAGCTCGTGGTTTGTGGCGGCGTCGCGCAAAACAAAAAACTGCAGAGAATGCTTAAGACAATGTGCAATGACGACGGAGTTTCGTTTGCGGCAGCGCCCGACGAGTTCAACCGCGACAATGGCGCGATGATAGCCTATACCGCTTTTTTAATGAGAAAAAATGCGATAGAAAAAAGAGAAAAAATAAAAGACGTATTTCCTTTGCCAAATCAAAGGATAGACCAAATAAAATTTTAAATGAAAGAAACAGTTAGCTAGTATTTTTCTCTTGAATTTTCTTCCAGTAAATGTATTCGACTGGGATAAAAATAGTTGCGCTGAGTGCAGAAAATAGTATAAGGGAAATAAATAAAAAAAGTAAAACACCAACTATCGCGATCGAAAGGGCCTCACTTGGAATGAGAGACGCATGGACCATAGCTGTTATCAACGGGATGAAAACAAATAACCCTATAATGAAAAGAATTGCCAACGGAATTACCAGCAACGAATTTATCGCTTCTTTGATTATAACGAATGCAAGCGTCTCGATGAAATTATTTTTTACTAGATTTATGGAGCGCAAGACCGACGAGAAAAGACCCTTGCGGGCGATGATAAGTTCGTAAATGCCAAATATTATAAAAAAGTTAATTACTGCAGATACCAAGTCCATAGTGCTTCTAATCAGTGTAGGTAGTAAGTTAAGTTTAAACAGTGTAGATAGTGGGTCGGATTCGTGATCTGGGCTGTTGATTATAGATATCAAAAGCAAATAAAAGAGAATAATATACGGGGAGAAAAGAGCGATATGGAATACGGACCATTTCAGCATGGGGATAAGATTATCAATAAACTTGGTTTTTACACTCACCTCTTTTTTCTGGAACATTCCATCAATAACGTTAAATGAGACCGATGAGACAACAGAGCTGAAAAAGATGCCAAGAAGAATAACTACAATTGAGAAGAGCAATGACATAATAGTGTTGGTATTAGCCCCGCTCCAGTCAGCCTGGCCATGAAGGATAGAAAATGTAATAAGAGTTATCAGAAGGAACAAAACCACCACAAGATAGGAAAGAGTAGTTATTTTCAGAAGTTTGGTGAAAGTAATTTTGCCAGATGCCTTTAGAAATTCCCATCCTTCGATAAAACAATCTATGACCATTCTTAATCTTACCATGTCATCCACTTATTTCTTCCAATTTCTTCCAGAAAATATATTGAAATGGTAACATGACTGTATAAACGAGAGCACTGTACACTACATTGATGATTGCTAGTAAAAATACATAAATGAGAATGCCTATTATTCCGTTAATCATCAGAAATAATGTCGAGATTGGCGAAATTAAATAATATAATACCTGAAAAACAATACCAAATCCAAGTCCTATAACAATAATACAAATCCAGAAAATTAATGTTTTTATGATGTTACCATTTGTTATAAGTTCGTAAGATCTTTTTAGGCTTGCAACTGGTTCTCTTTTATTTATAACCAGTTCCCATAATCCAAACTGCATCAGGAAGAATAGCAATAATGAAATAATCAGGCTGAAGAACAGTAAACCAAGAGCGAGAAGTAAAAGAGAAGTACTACCAGAAAGAAAAATCAAGACTGGTGGCAAAAACACAATAAGAATTATACCGTAGAACAAGATAGAATAGAGAATTACCGGGACAAAATTTTCTTTCACTTTTGATAGGATTCTAACCGCGTTTCCTCTTGCGCGTTCATCTACTGCGTTAATTTGGACTGATGAGATTACAGCAGAGATGAGTAAAGTGATTATCATTATGATTATTGCAGCTATTATCATAACTGGTGCGTTAGAACTCGAATCTGATAAGAGGAATAACAAAATGCCAAATCCAAGTCCGAGGATAACGATGTTTAGCAGGTTTATCTTTAGTAGATCTTTGAACAATTGTAACAGATTTTTTTCTAGATATCCTACCTCTTCATTCATTGTTTCGCTAAGTATCTGAACTGTGCCTTTCCTCTCCTTTTTGACAGTTGCTTTGATTTTTTCAGTTGCCATGGTTTAATGATGCTAGCAAGCGTTTAAAAATCTGCTGAAAACCCAGCTCACTGCCTTAGTCTTTTTTCCCAGAATCGTTCTATAAAAAAACAGAAATACTTAAAAACTGTTCTGCTACAAAACAATTTATGATACCGTCTTCGGTTTTTGAGGAATGGACTTCTTATGCAAAAGAAATACGTTTAAAGTTACGCCATATAGATATAGAACGACTGTTATCCAATAGTAACATAAAGATAGTTGGCATAAGTGGAATACGTAGATGCGGTAAATCCAGTCTTCTGATGCTTGCGTTCCAGAATGTTGTAGCCAAAGGGAAAAAGGCTTGCTATCTTTATCTCGAAGACGGCAGGATAAAAAACGAAAAAGATGCCCTAGACCAGCTTATAAAATGGTTTGGTGATAATGGTTTTCTTTTTCTAGATGAAATAACAAACATAACAGGATGGGAAAGTTGGCTTTCAAGAATGCATGAGCAGACAAAGGGGAAGCTGCATATTCTAGTCAGTTCATCACGCGGTGGAATAGCAACCCCACAGAAGCCACTCAGAGGCCGTATCCTTAATTTCGATCTCTACCCTCTTTCTTTTACAGAATTCTTAGAATTCAAGGGTGTCTCTCCTAAATTTACCATAGCAGGTATAGGCAATCTTGAGAAAAATCTAGAGGAATATTTAATTTATGGCGGTTTTCCTGAGATTGCGTTAAGTGAAGATAAAACTGATAAAGTCCGAATTATTAACTCTTACTTCAAAGATATCATAGCATTAGATATAGCGGAAATTACTCGCATTGACATAAACGCAGTAGAGCTGTTTGCAAAATACGCTCTAGAATCAACGTATTTCTCAGCTTCGAAATGCTTAAATTTCTACAAGAGTGTTGGGTACAAGATAGGTAAGGAGAAAATACTCTCCCTAGAATGGCATTCTCAGGCAGCGTATCTTTTCTTTTTTATACCAATATTCTCATATAATATAAAGGACGAAACACAATATCCTAGAAAATGTTATGCAGGCGATACTGGTTTTTTATATTCCATATCAGGAAAAAAAGACATTGGCCGACTTTATGAAAATGCAGTTTTTTTGGAATTAAAGAGGCGCCTGAAACCAAATGAAGCGCTTAGTTACTGGAAGGATAAAGATGGCAGTGAAGTAGATTTTGTTATACTCGAAGGCACTAAGCCACGTGAAATTATTCAAGTTGCTTATGATCTAGATAATGAAAAAACTAAAAAACGCGAATTGATCGCCCTAGTAAAGGCAGCCAAAGAATTTAACCTTAAAAAAGGAATGATCATAACTCGCAATATAGAAGATTCTAAACGTTTTGGTGGAGTGCGAATAAAATTCGTCCCGTTATGGAAATGGCTGCTTGGACGATCAAGTTAAGAACAATTTTGAAGCTCTAATCTCCCAGTATTCTTTTTATTTGGACAAAAGCGACATCCTCAGGATAACCGCCGACGTATTCTCCTTTTCCGTCGTTTATCACTGTTTTTGGCACGCCCATAACGCGATACTTGTTTGCGATTGCCGGGAATTCCATCGCTTCGTATACATAGCCTTTTACTTTGCTGCTACCGATGGCAAATTTCATCGCGATGTAAGCTGATGTCGGGCAGTGCGGGCAGGTCGGAGTGACAAAAACCTCGAGTTTTATCGGTTCGTTTTTTCTTTCAAAATAAGCGCTAGCGTTAGGGTTTATTCCCGCAGCACCGCCAGCTATCTTTATGATTTCCAAAAAGCTGCCGAATTCATAACCAGAAGGAATGCCGTAATATCTTGGGTCGCCCCTAACATTATCCCCACGTATTAATATCACAGGCGCATCGTCAACACCCAATTTCTCGGCCAATTCCTTTTCCTTTGCCAAGTCGTGGATTTCAACTTTTAACTTTTCTGAAAGTGTCGCAAGTTCCTGCAACAATTCTTTTATGTGGCTGTTTAACTGTGTCGGCTTATCGAAATAGACAAGCCTAACATTTGCCTTTAAGTCCTTCAATTGGTTTTTTACTTCTACTTTCGTGTTTTCATCCAACAATCCCATTTTTTTCACCTTCTTTTTTATAATGCTTTGATGTCTTTTGCGACATCACTGCCAGTTAGCATCTTGTAAGTTTTCAGGTAAAGTTCAGAGGTTTTTTTCACAACTTCGTTAGGCAGAGCCGGTGGCGGTGGCGTCTTGTTCCAATTCGTTCTTTCCAAGAAGTCCCTCACGTACTGCTTGTCCATGCTCACCAAGTTTCCTTTTTCGTATTCCTCTTTCAACCAATACCTGCTTGAATCCGGAGTCATCGCCTCGTCTATAAGGATCAGTTCGTCGCCGAGAAGGCCGAACTCGAATTTCGTGTCAGCGAGCACCAGTCCTTTCTTTATCGCGTAATCGTGGCCGAACTTGTAGAGCGCTATCGAGGTTTCTTTTATTTTTTCAGCAGTTTCCTTGCCTACTATCTCCGCAGCTTTTTCAAACGATATATTTTCATCGTGGCCTTTTTCAGCTTTTGTCGATGGAGTGAAAATGGGTTCGTCAAATCTGTCGCCGTTTTTCAACCCGCTTCTCAATTTTATGCCGCACACGCTTTGGCTGTTTTGGTATTCCTTCCAAGCGCTTCCGGTTATATAACCTCTTACGACACACTCCACTCTCAGCGGCCTTGCGGTTTTTACTATCATACTTCTGCCTTTAAGATAGCTCGGCAGGTCTTTTGGTATCTTTGCGGTTATGAAATGGTTTTTTATTATCCTTTTAGTTTTTTCGAACCAAAATTTCGATAGCATGTTTAGCACTATTCCCTTGTATGGAATCCCTTCGTTGAAAACAACATCAAAAGCACTTAACCTGTCGGTCGCAATCATTAGCATCTCGTTTTCGTTCAGTTTGTATGTTTCTCTAACCTTTCCCTTATTCACTAAGGGAAGATTTAGGTTAGTAGTCATTAATACATCCATAATATCTATCTCTCCTATCTATCATTCTTTTATCTATCTCTTCTATCTATCGTTTGTTTTTTGTTTTAAAGTCTTGTCTATTTTTAAAGCTTTGTTATTACCTCTATACCTTCTGGTATCTTGTTGACATTGCCGGTTTTTATGCCGACTAACGCGCGTACGCCTTGTTTTGCCGCCAAGTCGACCAATCGCTGGGTTATTATGCCGTCGAATATGACAACTCTAACATCGCGCACCTCATTCAATTTTTTTATCACGTCCCTTACCGGCACTTGGCTTACTAATTGATTTGCCGCATTATACATCTTCGCGTTCAGAGTGTTGCTCAGTTCTTCAAGTTCCTGAAGTAGTTTTTCTTTCGGCGGTATATTTACTTCCTCTGCTTTTGGCGGCGAGGCCAAAGAAGGTTGCTGCGGCGGCGTAATCAGGTAGCCTGCTGGTTTTTGTTGGTGTTCTTCTTCTCTGTGTTGCGGCTCTTTTCTTTTTTCCATCCTGCTTGGTTTTTCTTCGACCTTCTTTTCGCTTTTCTCTTCGTCGCTTATTCTCGGGACTTCCTGTTCTTGGTACATTGGGAACGGCTCGGCCGGCTCAGGTTCTTGGGCATAGCTCTCCTTCCTTCTCCTTGCAACCTTCGAAGCGCTTTCGGCAGCGCCCTGTTCGAACGGAACCTTGCTTCTCAGGCATTTTATCAACTCTTTTCTCGTAAGCTCTTCAACTTCAAGGCCGGTAGGCGCGCGAGCGATGAAATCGATTTCCACTCCGCCTTGGATCAATTCGTTTAATATTATGTCCCCGCCTCGGTCGCCGTCAAGGAATATCGTTACCTCCTTTCTTCTTGAAAGTTCCACGATCGTTCGCGGTACCTTGGCGCCCTGTATCGCTATGACGTTTGTTATGTCGTTTTTTAGCAAGTTAACCACGTCTGCTCTTCCTTCAACCAATATCAATTCGTTCGATTTTTCTATGCCCGGGCCCGCAGGCAATCTCTCCGGTCCGTATTCCACTATTTCTGCTGTCTTTATTTCTTCCCTTATCATCTCGGTTATCTCCTTGCTTTCCGGTATCTCGGTCATTATCAGATTCTTCAACAGGTTCTTTGCCCGGTCTATCAATGTCTTTCTCTTCAGGCTTCGCGTGTCTTCAACTTTCGTGACCTCGAATTTAGCCTCGCACGGCCCTACCCTGTCGACAGTCTCCAATGCTGCGGCTATTATACACGTTTCTACCATATCAAGACTGCTCGGTATCTTTATTGTTCCAACCGTCTTTCCGCTTTGCGGTTTTAGATCGACCTCGATTCTTCCGATTCTGCCGTTCTTTTGCAAATCGCGAAGATCAAGTTCGTCCCCGAGCAAACCCTCTGTTTGTCCGAATATCGCTCCGACAACATCTGGCTTGTCTACCAAGCCGTCAACCTCAACATTCGTATAAACCAAATACTTTACCGTATCTATATATGTCTTAGCCATTTTTCTCACCTTTCATTTTCATAAAATTCTTCATATTTTCTTTTTATATCTTCGAAATATTTCAACCTCAGCAACCTGCCGAGTTCTCTCCTTGTTTCGCAATCGACTTGCGCGAATCCCTCTATCTCGCTTTTTATCGCTTCGGCAAGTTCGTTGCCTGATTTGTCAAGATCAGTGGCAACTATTACTCTTTTTTCGTTTATCAGATTCGCGAGTTGGTTCTTTCTGCCGGCTACCGCGATAACATTCTCGCAGCCGAGCAGTTCAAGGGCTTTTTTGTCCCTTTTTCCCTCTACCAAGACGAGATTCGCTCTGAGTTTTTCGATCGCTTTTTCAAGTTTTTTTGCATTGTTTTTTTCCATTTCCCTTACCGGGATCTTTAAAATTAGTAGGAGTGCTGTGCATTGTTGACCACGCCTTCACGGCTTTTAGCTCCGGAGGCCATCCATGCACAGCCAATTAATATCGCAGCAATTTATTTTAATGCTGCTCTTTCTTCTATTAAATCTATTACGAGCGGGAATATCTTCATTATGTCCCCTTCGCTTATTATCCCTACGAGTTCGTTATATTCGTTGAGCACCGGAAGTCTTTTTATTTTGTTGTCTCTCATCGCTTTTGCCGCGTCTTCCAACGGCGTATCCGTCTTTATCACTCTCAACGGCTTTGACATTATTTCTTCGACTTTTGTTTTGTATGGATCCTTATTCTTTGCGATTATTTTATGAATAATATCGCGTTCTGTTATTATCCCTCGCGCTTTCTTGCTTTTGAGATCCTCAACTACTATGACAGAGCCTATGTTGTATTTTTTCATAAGCTTTGCCGCTTCTGATATGTCTTTCCCGTAAGGAACAATCACAACCTTTTTTGTCATTATGTCTCCTACTTTCAATTCTGATCCCATGCTCTTAATATGGATGTGTAAGGTTTTAAAACCTGCCTCTGTTTTTTCGGGTCTTCGCCGTGGTCTGAATCATCGGAAGGCTCATTGGAAGGCTCATCAGAAGTGCTTCATCGGAATTTAGGTTAAACATTTAAAATTAACATTCCTAATATCCGCATGGCAGAAAAAACAGAAGATGTTAACAGCATAATTTTTTTAGTTATTGACGGCGTCGGCGATCTTCCGACACCAAAAACTCCTCTTCAAGCGGCGAAAAAACCGAATATTGACAAGCTAGCGGACAAGGGCATTACCGGTCTTTTATCGCCGATAAAAAGAGGAACCGTGCCGGGTAGCGATACCTCTCATTTGCGTCTTTTCGGCTATGATCCAGAAATCTTTTATCCTGGCAGGGGGCCGCTCGAGGCACTTGGCATAGGTATGCATCTAAACGAAGGAGACATTGCTTTTAGGGCAAACTTCGCAACCGTAAAAGGCGGCGTCATAATCGATAGGCGCGCTGGAAGGATAGAAACAGGGGACGGGAAAAAACTAGAAAAATACTTGAGCACGAGAATAGAAGATGTTGATATAGTATACAAGCATTCTGTCGATCACAGGGGTGCGGTTGTTTTTCGCGGGCCTGGCTTAGGAGAATTCGTTTCTGACACCGACCCGCACGCGACAAGTACCTCTGTAAACAAATCAATCGCGCTCGATAAAACGCCTCAATCAGAGAAAACTGCGAGGATATTGAACAAATACACGGAGTACTGCGCGAGAGTGCTGTCAGAAGCAGCAGAAAACAAGGAACGCGAAAATTCCGGAAAACTGCCAGCGAACATTCTTTTGCTACGAGGCGCGGGAAGATATAGACACGTGCCTCCTTTGGACGAGCGATTTGGCATAAAAGGCGTATGCATTGCCGGCGGAGCGCTTTATCGCGGCGTGGCGAGATATATCGGAATGGATTTGGTTCTTTTGCCTTCAACAGAAGACGACAAGATTTTGCAGGAAAGGGCGTATGCTGCGGTAAAAGCCGCAAAGGATTACGATTTGGTTTTTGTGCATGTCAAGGGTTGCGACAACGCCGGACACGATGGCGACTTCAATAAAAAGCGAGAAGTCATAGAGCGAATAGACCGACTGATGATACCGATAATTGCAAAAAGCGGCGCGAGCATAATAATAACCGGCGATCATTCCACGCCGGTGTCAAGAAAGGAACACAGCGCGCACGAGGTGCCGATATTGATTTACAGCAAGGAAGAACGATACGACAATGTTAAAAAGTTTGATGAGATAAGTTGTATGGACGGCGGTTTGGGGCACATCAGGGGAAAAGACATAATGCCCATTATGCTCAACATCTTGAAAAAATCAGAAAAATATGGAAGTTGATAACTTAGGTCAATAATTAAGTCAATAGTTGACAACTTAGGTAAGGTGAAGCGATTATGGATTTTGATTCGTTGAAAAATAATTGGAAAGCCGCTCTTGCGGTTGTTGGTATTTTTATTCTCATATTCGAACTTTTCGCTATGGGGCTTTTGTCAAGCAATTCGATATTGGCAAAGCTCGGCGGGTCTAAAAGTCAGCAACAACTCGCGCAGGTCGAATTCAGAGGTAACATAAGAACATATGAGCCGTTTTTGTTCATTCCTTCAGGCACTCCATTAAGCGGAAGCCTCCTGAACGAAATTCGCAATCTTTCCGGTGTTGTTCAGTTGAGCCAGGAACAGGGCGGAACGGTAATTAAGTTGGAGACTCGCGATGACGTTTATCCTGTCGCTCTTGCCTTGAAGAAAAAGAACATAACGACTTACACTTTGGCGAATATCGCCGCGCCAAGCGATGCGCAAGCGCTTCTTGAAAACGGGCAGGTCATCAATGTCACGATGGCAAATGTCGCGATAAGGGCAGAGGCCATTCCTCTCATTCCTTTGGACAGCGCGGTCGCAGTAAAGATGACAGCGGTTATCCAAGACAACGCGATAGTGCAGTACGGAAACGCAGTTGTTAAGAGCGAAGAAAAAACCGTTTACCTAAGCGGTGATGTGCAAGAAGAACTGATAGAGCAGACTTTCTACGTGCCGTGGGAAGAAAGAAACAACATAAACGAGTCGATGTTCGAAAACATCACATTTACTTACAAGAAAAACAATCTCGGCATTTTCTCCCAAGAGATACCCACCGCGAAGGTGATGGAAGCGAAAAAATTCGACTATGTCACTTACATCGATAAGAATAGCGTTGTTTTTGTCGATAACTTCACTGATAAGCAGAGGGCCGAAAACGATTTCGGCGTTAATATCTCTTTTGATCCATCTATACTCGTTATAAGAAGCAAGGACAAGATAGCCCTTCCGTACAATAGTTCTAGCTCTTATGTCTACAAGTTGAATGTTTCTTCTGCTGATTATTCCCTTCTCAATGGTTTAGAATCCATCGAGATAACGAGCAAAGACAAAATCGAAAGCAACAAGGTAAATATCTCTGCCACTGCGCAGACTATCGGCCCTGTGATAATAAGCATTTCAAACACAACGATTTTGACATCGCAAGTTCCAAGTTAGGTTATCTCTTAATAATTAGACTATTTCTTAAGAAGAGTTTTCTTCACAGTACTTATACTCTCCCTCTTTTTTCTTATTAAATTAAGAAACTCATTGTATCTTTCTTTCATTTCTTCTTTTAAGTTAAATCCTTGCTTTCCATTGAAAATATCAATAATAGCATTATCTATTCCTCTTGGGATTCTCTTTCCTTCTATCTCTATTGAATAGGGATGCTCAATAGACATGTTAAAGCCTATTACTGTTCCGCCCTTCAGTTCAATCAATGCACCTTCTATATCTAAGCCAAGTAATATTTCTTTTACTTCTGGCACTTCTTCAACAAAAATTGCTCTTACTTCTCTCATAGAAAGATAGGGCTTAGCATTTTGCAGTGTTTCTTTATTGTAGTTTATTATATCTGATTTAGGTTCTATCCTTTCTCCAGAACCATTCTTTTTTACTTCGTTGAATAACCTTGCTTCTTCAGGTACTTTCTCTACTTCATTTATCTTTCTAAACTGAAGCAATCTGCTTTTTGTAAGTAGCTTTCTCTGTTCTTGTGGCTCTACATCACTATCTGGAGGAAGTAGATATAGCTCACCTATCTTTTCAGGATTAAAGCCAAAGCTGTTTAATATCTCTATCATCTCATCTGAGTATTCCAATCCATTCGGAGATGTCATAAATATGGTGTTATCAGTTCCTACTGCTCTGTTTAACCTTAATAATATCTCTGCCGCTTGTTTTTCTGTTAGCCAATGCATAAATGAAAGCAAAAGGACATCCCCTTTTGCTTTAAACTTTCCATCTACAAGATCGTCAATGAAAAAGTGTTCTATCTCTGCTTGTGGGATGTAGTTTTTGATTTTCTCAGGCATATCTTCGTGGAACATTGAAACTACTGCTGCATTTAAGCATCTTCCATCTTTCATCAATGCAAATAATTCTCTGAAGCCCCATAGTTGTTCAAGCCTTTCTCCTATGAGCTTATGCAATTCTTCACTTCTTGTTTTTCTCCAAACTTGCATTCTTAAAACAATTCTTTGGTCTACTGTGAACCTGTGTTCTTCTTCGCTTGCTTTCAAAAACCTCAAATCAGGGAATTTTTCTAAATAATTATCTAAAGTCGACTTGCTTAATTGAAGACTTTCCAAATCATTAATATGCGAAAGTAAGATCTGATACATCCTTTTGTTTACCGCTTCTTTACATTTTTCGTCTAACTTACTAAATGTTCCTCTACTCATATTTTCAAAAAATACCTTTTCTGAGCAGGAATTTATCCACTCTAACTGAATATCTGAAAGTTCAAGATTATTAAGTATTGCCCGTTCACTAATATTTACTCCATATTTTTTACTAAGCAATTCTGCTATCTGAGGACTACCTGGAAAAACATCAGGATTTTCATCCAAGGTTTTATCTACTATTTTTCTAAATCTATTTCTCTCTGCTTCTTTGCATTTTTCGTCTAACTTCCTAAATGTTCCTCTACTCATATTTTCAAAAAATACCTTTTCTGAACAGGAATTTATCCACTCTAACTGAATATTTGAAATTTCAAGATTATTAAGTATTGTCGATTCACTAATATTTACCCCATATTTCCTTCTAAGCAATTCTGGTATCTGAGTACTACTTGGAAAAACATCAGGATTTTCATCCAAGGTTTTATCTACTATTTTTCTAAATCTATCTTTTTCTGCTTCTTTGAATTTTTCGTCTAACTTACTAAATGTTCCTCTACTCATATTTTCAAGAAATACCTTTTCTGAACAGGAATTTATCCACTTTAGTTGAATATCTGAGAGTTCAAGATTGTTATATACTGTCATCGAATCAACTTTTACTCCATATTTTTTACTAAGCAATTCTGCTATTTGAGGACTACCTGGAAAAACATCAGGATTTTCATCCAAGGTTTTATCTACTATTTTTCTAAATCTATCTTTTTCTGCTTCTTTGAATTTTTCGTCTAACTTACTAAATGTTCCTCTACTCATATTTTCAAAAAATACCTTTTCTGAACAGGAATTTATCCACTTTAGTTGAATATCTGAAAGTTCAAAATTATTATATACTGCTAGCCGTCCAACTTTTATTCCATATTTTTTACTAAGCAATTCTGCTATTTGAGGACTACCTGGAAAAACATCAGGATTTTCAGCTAAGGCTTTGTCTACTAATGCTCTTAATTCTTCTTTTTCCATGTATTATAATATGTGGGAAAAAGTATTAAAAAGTATTGTTTTATGGTAGTATCTAAGCAGCTCAACTAACGATCCTATTCACGCCGGATTCTGCCGTTTCTTTTCCCATTTCTATTCCTTCAAGTTTCACTGCAACGACTTTTGACGCATTTCCGCTTTTTGTTACTCCATAAACGACATCAGAGTTCGCTATCACCGTGTCGTTGTGCGATACCACTATGAATTGACTGTCCTTGCTCATTTGTTTTATCAATTCCACCATTCGCTTACTGTTTTCCTTGTCAAGCGCAGCATCTATCTCGTCGAGTACATAAAAAGGCGCAGGCTTGAAGAATTGCAGAGCGAATATGAACATAAGCGAGATAAGCGTTATCTCGCCGCCAGATAGCGAGTCGAGCGGATATTCATGATTGCCGTGTCTTATCTTTATATACAAGCCGCTCTCAAAAGGCTCGTTCGGCTTGTCCAAGAGAAGATAGCCTTGGCCTATATTCACATAGGAGAACATCTTTTTGAAATTGTCGCTTATCTTGTTAAACGCTTCGAAAAATACTTCTTTCTTTCGTTCTTCTATCTCATCTATCATCTTCATTATCGCGTTTCTCTCTTCGTTGAGTTGGTCTATTTTTTTCTTCACTTCGCTTATCTCTGCCTCCTTTTTGGCGTAAGCCTCTATCGCGGCTAAATTCACGTTCGCTCCTATCTCGTTTAATACCCTCTCCGCTTCCTCGACCATTTCGCTGAGTTTTTGCTTTGTCTCGTTCTCGAAAATCTTGACATTCGCATATTTTTGGATTTCTGTTTCCAAATCGCCCAATCTTGTTTTTGTGGTCGCCTTTTTGACTTCCAATTGGGCCAACTCTTTTTCCACCGCAGCCATATCCCTTCTGAGAATCTCGTTCTTTTCGCCCAAGGCCTGCAATTTTTGTTCGTATTCCCTTATTCTTTCAAAGAGTTCTTCTATCTGTTTTCCTTTTGTCCTCATCTTTTCCTCTTCTTCTCTGAGCTGTTTAGTGCTTTTTTCGGCTTCCGCTATGCTTTCCTTTATCTCCTTTTCAAGTTTCTCAATTTCCTCTCTTATCTCTTTTGCTCTCGCATTCTTATGCTCGAACGATTCGCTGATCATCTGTTGCTCCTTCTTCTTTCCTTCTATCGTTGCGCGAAGACCAGATACCTTCTCGACTATTTCCTTGGCCTTTCTGTTTGCCTCTTCATTTTTCTCAGCTTCTTCCTTTTCCGCTTTTTCCAAATTGGCGATTATCGCTATGCTTTTTTCTGAAAGTTCTGCTATTCGCTTTTCTATCGAAGCTATTTGGTTTTCGTATTCTCTTGTCTTCTTTTCCATCTCTTCAGCTTCTCTTTGGAGTTGCTCTCTCTTGTTTCTTGTTTGCGCCTCTTCCTCCATGCGCTGTTTTGCCTCATTTTCAAGCATCTTTATTTCTGTTTCTATTCTCGATTTCCTCGCGCGCAGTTCAGCTTCTTCTTCTCTTATTGAATACAAGCGGGCAGTGAGTTCTTCCTTTTCCTTTTTTGCGGTTGCGAACGCGTCCTCCAATTTCTTGAGTTGGTTTTGCGCCAATATCCCGCTTTCTACAAAACCGCCGGCTATCGTGCCAGCAATTTCGTAGATCTCGCCGTCTGTTGTTACCATCCTGCATTTTCCTATTCCTATTGCCTTGGCGTCTTCATGGCTTTTTATGAGAACAGTATCGCCGAAGACATATTCCATCGCCTTTCGGACTTCTGGGTTGAACTTGATCTTTTTTATTATCGATTCAAAGCCCGCGATGCTTTTCGGTTCGTTCGATCGAATGCTATCAAGCGGGATAAAAGTCACCCTGCCTATCCTCTCTTTTTTCAACCTTTCTATTATCTTTATCGCTCGGTCAGCCTTGTCAACAACTACGTAGAGAAGCCTGCCCCCTCCCGCTGCCTCTACTGCTCTCGAAAGCGAAGCGTCGAATTGTATCAAGTCAGCGACCGTTCCGTATATGCCGTTTTCCTTTTGTTTCAGTTCCTCGATCAATCTCAATGCAGGGTTCATGAGCTGCGGGCTCGCGCGAACCCTGTATATCGAAATCTTCTCTTTCAGTTCGAGCATTTCTTTTTCGATTTCGCCTATTCTCTTGTTTGCCTCCTTTGTCTGTTGAAAAAGTTCCTCCAATGTTTCTTCTATGTTTGTCTTTTCCGCGCGCATCTTTTCGATTTGCTCGTTCGCCTTGGTTTCTTCCGTGTCGGCGTTGAATTCTGCTAATTGCTTCCTTGTCATTTCAAGCCTTGCCATCGTTGCCTTTTTCTCTGCCGTGAGATTTGCGTTTTTTTCTTTCAGTTCGCTCAGTTCTTTTTCTATCTCGTTTTTCTGTCTTTTCAGTTCCTCTATCGCGCTTGAATATCCTATGTTTTGAGAACCAGATTTTTTCTCCCATTCTTTCAGTTCTTTTTCCAGTTTTCCTATCTCTTCTTTTAGACTCTCCAGCTCATTTGCTTCTTTTTTTATTTGGGCATCTATCTCGCCGCTTTCTTTTCTGAATCTCGCAAGAAGTTCGTTCTTCTCTCTTACTTTTTCCTCTGTTGCCGCTATCCTTGCCTTTAATTCTTCCATCTTTCTTATCTCTTCCGAACTCTTTTGCTTTTTTTGAAGCTCGCCGGTCAATTCCGCCTTTTCGTTCGTGATTCTTTCTATCTCGCTTCTGTTCTTGTCGGTTTCCTCTTGAATCTTTTTCTTTTTTTCTTCGAGTTCGTTCCTTTGGCTTTCGTATTTTTCAAGTTCTTTTTTGCTTTTTTCCAATTCGATCTTAACCAACGCTCCCCTCGCGCCGTCCAATTTTTCTTTTGCTTCCTTGTATCTTATCGCTATGTCCCTTTCCTTCGCAAGTTCGTTTAGAAAAGCCATTCGTTCTCCTACTATGATGTTCGCCTCGTTTATCCTTCCCTCGACGAGCGCAAGTTCGGACAGCGCCTCTTTTTTCTTGTCCTCGAAATCTGTTATACCAGCGACAGCGTCTATTATCTGCCTTCTCTCTTTCCCGTTCATATTCCCTATTCTCTGGACCTCGCCCTGCGCTATTATGTTTCTGCCAGAATTGTCAAGGTTGTACTTTTTCAGTACTTCCAACACCGATGTTCTCGTAGTGCGCTTGCCATTCAATCTGTATATTATCTTTCCGTCGTCTCTTATCGCCCTTTTTATCTCGTATTTTTCGTCGCCGTCAAATCTCAACCAAACTTCCGCAGTTCTCGATTCTATGTGTATCAGATCCTTGACTTTTTTCGCCCTTAGCGATTTCAGCGAGCTCTCGCCCAAGACAAAAGAAATCGCATCAGTGATATTGCTCTTTCCGGCACCGTTCGGTCCTGCAAAGCAGACCACTCCTGGCGGTAACTCGATGTTAAGGTTTTTGAAAGATTTAAAATTTCTCAATTTTAAGTGGGAGATCCTTATCATCGTTTTTTCTTTCTTTAAATAATATTAAAAACATATCCGTTCATTCTTAAATTGGGTGATGATGTGAAAGGACAACTTTCCGCCGAAATGTTGATTTTAATTGCCGTTGTTTTGGCAATAGTCGCCATAGCAGCCAGCCAACTTTTAAGCAAAGCAAAAGAAAGTGCTAAGACAATAAACGAGTCTACTTCTACTATTTTAAGTCAAACAATTCCTTGCCAAAGTGATAGTCAATGTGATAAAATAGATTGTCCACCCGGTAAACAAAAAAAGACGTGCAGTTATGGCGTATGTGAGTGTCAGTAAAAACCGTTTTTTCATTTTTAATTTATTTTTTGATTTTTAATTCAAAATTTTCTTGGTGCTTTTTTCCTGTGCTACAAAAGTTTATAAATTAAAAACATCTTCAAATTATCCATGTACGATGTTATCATAATAGGCGGGGGACCAGCAGGTCTATCTGCTGCGATGTACGCGGCAAGGTTGAAATTGAAAGTTCTTCTAATCGCAGGTTTGCGAGGCGGAACAGTTGTAAATACAAACGACATAACAAACTGGCCCGGAATAAAAAAGATAGATGGCATAAATCTCGCAAAGCAACTTGAGGAGCACGCGAGAGAGTATGGCGTTGAAATCAAGGATTCAGTAGCTGCAAAAGCGCAAAAGACGAGCGATGGCTTTTTGGTGGAAACTGCAACAAGCGAACAATTCAAGGCGAAATCGTTGATAATCGCGACAGGAACTGATGTCAGAAAACTCGGCGCCAAGGGAGAAAGCGAGTTTACTAATCGAGGTGTGCATTATTGCGCGCTTTGCGATGGTTTCTTCTATACCGACAAGGTAGTTGCGGTTATTGGCGGAAGCGATTCGGCAGTCAAGGAAGCGTTGATATTGACGCAATGGGCAAAAAAAGTTTACATAATTTACAGAAGGGACAAATTGCGAGCAGAACCAGCGAATCTCGAAAGATTGCGCGCGAACGATAAGATAGAAGTGATAACAAACACGAATGTAATAGAGATAAAAGGAGATGAAAATGGCGTTTCAAGCGTTTTGTTGGACCGACCGTATAAGAACAGCAACGAGTTGCCAGTAAACGGCGTTTTTGTCGAGATTGGAAGGATACCAAATAGCGATTTGGCAAGACAGTTATCGATAAAGACAAACGAGAGCGGCGAGATTATCACTGATAAGGAAGCAAGAACGAATGTTGAAGGTGTTTTTGCTGCGGGCGATGTTACGAACTCCTCATTTAAGCAAGCGATAACCGCAGCAGCCGAAGGCGTAATCGCAGCTCACAGCGCTTACAAGTATGTTAATAAAGCTTAGAGATTTTTGCCGAGCTCTTCTACTGTTTTTCTTATGTCTCTTGATTCGTATATCGCCCGGCCGATTATAGCATGCCATTGGTCGCCGGCAGCTCTTGCAGCATCGCTTATCGAACCGCCTTGCGCGATAAAGCCAGGCGCATAAAAAACCGGTTTTTTCACACCTGCCTTTTCAACAAGGCTTTTTATCTTCGCGATTTCGTCCGGTTTGTTCCCAGGAACGACAAAATCGCTTATGCTGTTCTTCGCCGCGATTTCGTACATCCTGTAAATACCTTCATCATCCAAAAAACCGCCCTCGCTTTTTCTGTAAGCCTTGTGCGTCATCAAGCCGCCGACAATCACGCCGAGACCGCCCTCTCTGCAATAATCTATCCAAGCCTTTTCTGTTTCCGGGCCTGCTTGCGGGAATAATATCACCGCGTCCAAGCCTGAGGATGCGCATACCTCTGCAAAAATCTTTCCTGTTTCTGGAATGTCTGTCGCTGCTTTTTGATGATCATAAATCAGCGGCTTGTCAGTGTATTCGCGGGCTATCTTTACTATCCTCGGAAGGCCGTAATTAAGCGCAAGATAAAATCCTATCTTGTAGGAGCCCACAACATCCAAGTCTGCCGTGGCCTTTACGATCTCCTCAAATTTTTTTTCCTCAACATCGCAAGCGATCATTATGCTTTTGTTTCTCTTTACTATCATTTTTTCCCTCATATTTCTTTTATTCCGTATTTCCTGAAATACTCGATAACGCTTTTTTTTGTTTCTTCGCTGACATTCTTTATTTTCATCACGATGGGCAGCAATTCTGTCGCTTCGCTCATCGCGTAATACTTTATTCCTTCTTTCGCGAGGGCTTCTTCCACGCTTTTTCCATCTTCCCTTTTTTCCATTCTATTTGTAAGCCCGATCGCAGCCACTACTTCAACATTTACCTCTCTTAATTTTTTTATGGTCTCCAAAAGCGAGCCGCCGGTTGTCGTAACATCTTCTATCACGACGGTTTTTCCTCTCGGAATTCCCAAAAAATATCTGTCTTTTGGATCTCCGTGTTCCTTCGGTTTTCCCCTGCCCATAGCCAAGACAGAACTCCCCTTCTTATAATCCTTCTTTTGTCTTGCATATTTGTACTGCGTTATTATTCCTATCTTTGTAGCTCCTTCTGGCACTCCAAAAAAAGTGTCTGCCTCTATCTTGTTTTGATTTGCAAAAGAGATTATGTAATCAGCTAGTTTGTCTGTTAGAAAAACATCTTCTGTTACCGTCCTCCAATTGACATACCAATTTGATTCCCTTCCGGATTTTAGTTTTATCGGTTTGTCAAAAAATCCAACGATATCGTTTTCGATGATGAAATCCAAAAAATCCTTTTTCTCGAATTTAGCCGACCCTTCGCGTGTCAATTTCCCCGCCTCCATCTGTCTCCATCTTTAACTGTCTTTTTAACTGTTCATCTTTAATTGCTCGGTTATTTTTTTATCAATCTGCTATAAACGAACCAAACAATGACTAATAAGATTGCTATTCCTGCTGCGATATAAATCGGGTTTATGCCTTTTGAATTCACGTTTATCCTTATCTTTGCGTCGTTGTATCCTATCTTCTTTACTATTGCATCGTAGCTGCCAGCTTCCAATGTAAGCTCTACTTTTTTATCGCCCTTGTACTCTTGGCCGTTTATTGAAAGCGTGAATCGCTCTACTGGCGAACCGTCAGATTTGCTATTTACATAAATCTCAAAAGGTTCTTTTTCAAACGGTTGATTTGGTATAGAGACGATGAAATCGTCAAGCGGTATGTTCGAATTTCTCGAGATAGCCACGGTGGTATACGGGCTTTGCTCGCTTCCGCTGATGTCTTCCACCCTGCAGCTTATCGTGTTAATGCCTTCTTGCAGGTCTTTTTGCGGGTCCAAGTAATAAACCCAATCTCCCTTGTCATCTATCTCTGTTTCCAACCATTCACCGCCGTTTATCGTTATAAATACTTTTTGTTGGCCGGTCGTTGATATCGACTTCCCTTTTACCACGACTTCCTTGTGGCCGACGATCTCGCCATACTTAGGCGAAGTTATCGAACAACCCCTGTTGGTCGTGTAAACATAAACATTTTTGTCATAGGACGCGAACGCGATCTTGTTTTGGTAGAAAATCGGTTGAGTTGCTATTCCGCCGCTTTTCGAGCTTTCCCATAATATCTCGCCAGTTTTGTCGTCTATTGCGTATATGCCTCCGTCGCCAGAAGAAACAAAAATAACTTCCTTGTCGCCCAAAATGCCTGCGGTCGGTTGATCGGAAGTTGCGAGTCCGATTTTCGCTTTCCAAATCAGTTCGCCGTTCTTATCGATCTTATAAACATAAGTATCATCACTTCCAAAATAAATATAATCGCCTTTTACAAGAGGCGTTGTTCGTATCCAGCCGCCAGTGTAGAACGTGAAAATCTCGTAACCGTCTGGTCTTATAGCATAAAATTTATTGTCCAGCGCGCCAAAATATATCGCATTTTTTTCTAACACCGGAACAGATTGCCAGATTTTCGTGTTTAAGTCTTTCTCCCAAACTTGCTTGCCGTTCATGTCTATTTTTATCAGGCTATTATCAGCTGTTATCAGCATGTAATTTTCGTCTACTGCTGGTTTTCCATATGTCCCGTTCAATGTATAAAATAAAGAGGCGCTGTTTTCTGTTATCTTATAAACGCCGATATTCGTTGTGGCATACACGTTTTTGGAATTTTTTCCCAATCCGTAAAATTCCGAAGGAAGAAGCGTTTGATTGACTTTTTTTAGATCTACTGTCCAAATCGTCTTGCCGGTCTTGTCGATTGCAATTACCGTTCCGTTTTTTGTTAGTGCTATCAACTTACCGCCGAATTCGATAACATCGACTGCGCTGCCGACATTTGCCTTCCAGGTATATTTACCGCTCGCCGGGTTTATAGCATATATGTTCTGGTCAGAAGAAGCGATCACGAAGTTATCTTGATAAGAAAGCGGTTTTGTTAAGGGCTCGCCCCTTATGTCGACCTGCCATAACAAAGAAGAAAAAGAAAGCGAAACCAAGAACAAAAAGAAGAGGATTCTTCTCATATCCTCATCCTGCAAAGATAGAGTCGTGTTTGCCCGCATCTATTTCTTTTATTATTTCCTTTGCATTTTTTCCTTCAATAGTTATACCTGCGCTCACGCATGAACCGCAAATTTCCTTGACTACGCTTTTCAGGTTCTTGCCCAACGAGTTCGTCTTCGATTTTGCGATTTTCACAATCTCTGATAAAGCGATGTTTCCCGCTGGCGCTTCCCTGTTTCCTGCTCCTTTCTCTATTCCAGCAGCCTTCTTAAGCAGTTCTACAGTTGGCGGTGTTCCGACTTCTATCTTGAACTCTTTTGTTTCGGTATTTACTATAACCTTTACTGGAACTTTCATCCCGCTGAAGCTTTTCGTTGCCTCGTTTATTTTTGCCACAACTTGCGCAGCATTAACGCCCAACGGCCCCAAAGCCGGTCCTAACGGCGGGCCAGATGTCGCTTTTCCTCCATCAACTATCGCATTAATTACCTTTTCCATAGAATCTCCTGTTTGATTTTTCGTTTGTTGTTTTTCTATTAAATGATTAGTTTTTAAACATTATTTATTCTTTTACCTGCTCTCTTTCGCGATTACTCGCTCTTCTTTACATTACCTGCTCTTCTTCACATTTATTCTCTTGCAGTATTTTCTTATTTTGCAGATGCTGCAAAAAGGACTTACTGGCCTGCACACCGTTTGGCCATAGGCCACGAAAATCCGATTTAACTCTTTTATATATCTCGGCGGTACGATTCTTAGGAGTTCTTTTTCGGTTTCGTGAGGATTTTTTGTCTTCACTATGCCGAGCCGATTGCTTATCCTGTGAACATGGGTATCAACACCGAGGGCATTTTTTTGATAGGCAGTGGCCAAAACAATGTTTGCGACTTTTCTTCCTACGCCTGGCAATTCCATCAATTCCTCGATTTTATCCGGTACTGCCCCGCCGCATTTTTCATTTATAATATCTACTGTCGCTTTCAAATTCTTCGCCTTGGTGCGATAAAAACCAACCCCGTATATCGCTTTTTCTATCTCTTTCGTTGAAAGTTTTGCCAATTCATCTGGAGTTTTTGCTATCGCAAACAATCTTTTTACCGCTTCCGCGGTTTTTTCGTCCTTTGTTCTTGTCGAAATCAAGGCCCCGACTAATGTTCTAAAAGGGTCTTCCATTGCTTCCTCCAATTTGAAAACCGGCGCTTCTTTTACTTCCCTTTTCATTATTTTTATTATCTCTGCTAGTTTCTCTCTCAGTTTTTTTCGCATATCTTTGCTTAATCGTTTAAACCTTTTAAACCTGAATTTTTATTTATACTTTTTTCCTTTTTTAACCATATTTAAAAAACTTTTGTATTATAATATAAATGTGTAAATATAATGTAAAATAAGAAAACAGCATAAATGGGAAAAACAGGTGGTTTTATGCAAAATACGCGAAAAGTCGTTCTCCTTGCAAATTTTAATGTGCTGAACGATAGAAAAAAAATCGATGCGCTTAGTTTAATGAATCTAAGAATAAAGGGAAAAAATAAAACAAGAAATACTAATCAAAAATTAATTAGCCCTGATGAATTTCTAAGAAATAAGGCGATCAGCGAGGGGAAGATATTCAAAGCATTTGAGAAGCTTATTCCGTTGGCAGAGAACCCCAATGATTATCCTGCTTTATTGTACCTTGTTGAAAAAAACATAAGCAACCTTGATCTAATCGTCTCTCCAAACACTCAACCGAGTTTATTGAGAGAGATGTTTTACGATGCAAAAAATAACACTAATCGTTTGGATCTAATAAGAAATTTTACCGCTGCCTTCATCGAAGAACAAAATCGTCTAAAAAGCAATTATCAGGGCAGCATAACAATGCTTAACTCGCCAAATCTGATATTTATTGAGCAATTGAGGAACTATTACAAGATGGCACAAGATAAGAGTCTAATCCCTGCGCATTATTTTCTAGCAACAGACGGGACATCGCTTAGCGAGATGATAAACACCACTTCAGCTTATATGATTCAAGGCAAGATCAATCTAAGGGACATGCAGTTGTTTTTTGCCAGCGGTTATTTCCTGGAATTAAACAAAAAAGACATTGCAGATGTCTGTTTATTCTTGTTAGACAGGGAAAAAACTGACAAGCAAAACCTCTTTTACATATCTGATGAGTACAATCGTGTACTTGCTTTTAAACTTAAACAAGCAGGTTTTGACAACCAACTCCTGATTTCTCCGCCGACCAATGAGACCTTCTACGCTGATATGAGAAAGAACAAGAAATTAGACTTGGCAGTAAAGGAAGGGATTGCGACTATCGTGAAAATGGAGGATTTGGCAAAGGCAATAGTCAACTCAGTGTTAAATATGCTTAATCGTATGCAAAACAATGCTGACAATAGCAAGCAAGCTGATAATAAACAACAATCACAGCCGCAACAAGCAGTGCAAAAAGATAGTAGCCAAGAGCAAAAAGACCGTGAAAACCGTGAACTACAAGAAGTTATAGAAGCATTCTTCAATGATACAAAAACATAAATCATTTAAGAGCTTTTTGTTATTATCTCTTTATGCCTTCTCAGACTAAAAACATTAACAGAAAAGATTACGACGAAAAAAAGTTATTGGCCAACTATTACCAAAAAACAGCAGTAATGCATACCTTTTCTTCTCTTAGTAATGAAGTTGATAGAGTATTTGACAAGATAAAACTTTTTTTGCTTCAAAGAAAGTCCATACCGAGCGATTTTTCCTTTTATATCAACAAGGCATTGATATTCGCCATCATCACAAATGAGATAAGCAGGGAAAAAGGCACGAACAGCGACGAGATCGCAAGTAATTCTATTAGAAGATTTAAGAAATTCATGGAAGCAGGCGGCAATTTGATGGCCATACCATCGAAAGATTCTTTTTTTAGTATCGGCCCGTTCCAGTTTACAAAAAAAACTTACGAAAAAATCGCAAATAAGTACGATCTCATCGCATCTGATTTCTCCAAAAGCACTCTGCAAGATCATATCTCCGCTTTTTATTTTCTCACGACGGACAATCTGAAAATTTTTAACAGGTTTTTCTTTTCAAAAAGCAAAAAACTTCAGGCAGCGTTTGAAAAAGCAGACGAAAAAGACCGAGCGAGATTTATAGTAGCATTAATAGGGGCGATGCACAACGCTGGTTATGACAACATCTTAAAGGTTTTGGGAGAAGGGTTGGGCGATGTACCAAAATACAGGGTTAAGAGATATCCAGACAGAAAATCTCATCCGAACGGTTATTGGGATGTTAAATTAGAAGACATAAACGATAAAACGCTCGCAAATATAACGTCAAGGATGATCGAACATTCTTATTTGCCAAAAGTCGGCAAGGTAATGGGTCCGTACCTAAAAGTATTGGTTGAATTGTACTCGCGATACAGCGAAGAATTCAGAAACAACAATTCATTTGTTTCGTTGACCATAAAAAAGGTGAAGCGATGAAGAGCTATGCTAAGGGAAGCCGAGCAGAGAGGGAACTTATAGATTATTTTTCAGAAAACGGCTTTTCAGTTATAAGGGCTGCAGGAAGCGGTGTTTCTTCTTTGTGCCCGGATCTTTTGGCTTTTCGCAGGGGGATTCATTATGCCTTTGAATCAAAAGCGATAGACAAAGATTACCTTCACATAGACAAAGAACAGTTCTTAAATCATAAAAAATGGGAAGAAAATACCGGCATAACTACTTATGTTGCGTGGAGAAGAAACCGCGAGGATTGGCTTTTTCTCCCGCTTTCAATTTTTGAAGAAAACGAAAAATCGTTTTCGATATCATGGGAACGCGCAAAATTGATTGGAAAGAAAAAAGAAGAATTACTATAATGAGGAACTATAATAAGAGGTTCGATCGTATGGCAGAATTAAAGAGGGCATTGGGTTTATGGGAACTAACGCTTTCCGGCGTTGGCATAATACTCGGTGCAGGCATATACGCTCTAATAGGAAAAGCCGCAGGTCTTGCGGGTAATGGTCTGTGGATATCATTCGTTATTGGCGCCATTGTCGCAGCGCTGACTGGATTGAGCTATGCAGAATTGTCCTCAATGTTTCCAAAAGCTGGCGCGGAGTACGAGTATACAAAAAACGCCTTCGGCAGAAAGATAGCGTTTCTTATCGGTTGGTTGATAGCGGTAAGCGGTATTTTTAGTGCGACAACGGTTGCGTTGGGCTTTGCAGGTTATTTCAACGCGCTGTTTAGTACACCATTGGTTTTAACTGGCGTTGTGCTCATCATTCTTCTCGGTTTGCTTATGCTTTACGGCATAAAAGAAACTGCGCTTTTTGCGATAATCGGAACTATTTTCGAAGCAGGCGGCTTGGTATTGATAATAATTTTCGCCTTGCCGCATTTCGGCTCTGTCGATTATTTCAATATTCCATCTTGGGATGGAGTTTTCGCTGCAGCCTCATTGATATTTTTCGCTTACATCGGCTTTGAGGAAATGACAAGGATGGCTGAAGAAGTAAAAAATCCTGAGAGAAATATGCCGCTCGGTCTGATTTTGGCCATTGCGATAACAACTGTGCTTTACATACTCGTCGGAATATCTGCAATAAGCGTTGTTGACTACCACAAACTTGCTATTTCCCAATCGCCGCTCGCGGATGTCGTAAGCGTTACCATCGGGAAGGAGATGTTTTTCATTTTCGGCATAATCGCTCTTTTCGCAACAGGGAACACTGTATTGCTCGTTATGGTCGCAACCTCGCGCCTGATTTACGGAATGGCGGCAGCAGGCGGTCTTCCAGATATCTTAGCGTATGTTCATCCGACAAGACAAACACCTTGGGCCGCAATAATCCTAACTGTTTTGTTCTCCTCGCTGTTTTTTGTAATCGGCGGAATAGAAAAGGTAGCCGCCATTTCCAATCTTACCGTTTACCTTACCTTTATCGCGATAAACCTGGCATTGATAAGGTTGCGTTATGAAGAGCCAAATCTCGCAAGGCCATTCAAAACCCCATTTAGCATAGGGAAAATGCCAGTGCTGCCTTTGTTCGCAATCGCGTCCTGCATTTTCATGATAGCGAATGTCGAAACTGATGCAATTATCTACGGTGTCGCAACGCTGATAATCGGCGCGATAGTGCTTTTCTTTTTGACAAAAAAAGAAAATAAGAAAAAATAAAAATCAATACTGCTCGCAAAGAAGCATGTAATACGTTCTATCGTGATCGCACGATGGGCATTTTTCCGGCGGTGTAGGTCCTTCGTGAACATAACCGCATTTCATACAAACCCATCTTACTTTTTCCGATTTCTTGAATACTGTTCCGTTTTTCACCTGCTCGAGTAATTTGACATAACGACCTTCGTGATGTTCCTCTGCTTTTCCTATCGCCCTCAACCTTTTTGCGACATCTGGAAAGCCTTCTTTCTGAGCGATGTCAGCGAATTCAGGGTACATCTTCGTATTCTCGTAATGTTCTCCAGCAATCGCAGCAGCAAGGTTATCAACAGTTTTGCCCATAACATGCGGTACCGGTGCCTTATCTACTATTACGTCTTCTGTTTTTACTCCTGCTTTCTCGGCAACCGAATTCAACATTCTCATATTCCATTCCGCGTGCTCCAATTCGTTTTCTGCCGTCGTCAAGAATATCTCTGCTATCTGCTGATAGCCTTCTTTTCTTGCAATGCCGGCGTACATCGTGTACCTGTTTCTAGCCATACTCTCTCCTATGAATGCTGCAGCCAGATTCTGCAGTGTTTTATACTCTCCCATATCTCCACCTCTCAATCTGGCTCAGCCACCTGAACGGCGTGCGCCCTTTTTTGGCTTTCTGTTTCTCTGATCGTGTGAACGACGATTCGTTCACATCTCTTCGCTTACTTCGTAAGCTCAGATCTATGTGAACGACGATTCGTTCACATCTCTTCGCTACCTCGTTTCCTCGGTAGCTCAGATGGCAAAAAAGCCCGCGCACCCAAAAACCCTGAGGTTAATCTCCGGTGAATTGATTTATTTTCGCCCTTTTTTGTCTTACTGCTTCTGATCTTCTATTGTAGCTAAGTCAGATTTTAATCAGTAAGCTATTCAACTAACAAAATTATAAATTTATTGAACCGCGAGTTCAGACGTTGTATCGCGTTTTTATGACTCCAAGAGCCTCTAAGATGTCTTTTTTGATGTTGCTGTTTTCTTTCTTGACACTCAAACACTTTTCAAGTTTTTTCTTGACGTCGATCGCTTCGTCTAAAGTTTTTATACCGTCGCAAAATACATAACCGCACAATATTCTCGCATAATGTATATTGTCTTCGTTTACTTTTTCTAAAAGGTCTCTAAATATCCCTAAGGCATAAATGTCTTTTTTCTCTATTCTTTTGTCATCTTTTATGCAATATGCAGTAATAATCATCGCTCGTATGTAATTATCATACTCTTTTGGCGGCATATTCTTGACATCTTTGTATTTTTGCATAATTTTAGATGCGATTTCGTTCGCTATAGAATACGCTTCTAAAGAGTAGTAACGACGATCTTTAGCGTCCTTCTTTTTTCTTTTTCTTAAAGATTCTGCATATGTCAATTGTATGTCATAATTTTGTCTTATCTCCTCATCTGCATTTTTCAACAGGTTCTCTATTTCTTCATAATTTTTTTCCTTATAATAATAACTTGATAAGAGCAAGTAGTAGCTTACTTTTGTGTTTGCTCCATTCGTATTCTTTAATAATGCTTTGTTGCCATTTAATCCATTATTCTTTTTTATTTCATCTTCAAGTTCTTTTGATATCTTCTTTCCTAATTCGAGTTCATTAGAGATCAAACATAAGTGGAGCATATTAGCAAGCAGCTGCTGGTCACACACGCCTTTCTCCCTTGCTTTGTAGAATATCTCTTTTGCTTTTTCTACCATCTCATTTTTGTGATAAGCGTTCATCATCGCGGTGTACAGATAAACATTTTTATCGTCAATCGCGCATCCTTTACTGAAGCACTCTTCTGCTTCTTTGATCATCTTTTTCTTGCCGTATATTTCTATCATATCACTGTATATTACAACATCTACGCGCCCTTCTTTCAATGCATAATTAAAAAGTTCAATCGCTTCGTCCAATTTATCTTTTTTCTTGTACAAATTGATTATTGTAGAATAAATATGATTATCGACTAGCTTCTCGGTTTTTGCCCACCAAAATAGCATTTCGGCTATTTCGTCTCGTTCAAATTTTATATAATTTTTAATGACAAGGGTAATAAAGTGAATATCCATGCAAAATTTATTTTGCTTCATCAACTCTAGAGAATTAACAAAAATCTGCCTTGTTCTTTCAAAAAGTTCGTCCTTGTTGAAGATTTCTAATTTTTCGTATATTTTCAGTATGTTCTTGTATATCCTTTCATCAATTTTATTAGCTTTTAGCGTTTCTTCAACGAATGCAACTCTCTCTTCATCTGTCCCTATCCTCAAATAAGTTTCTAGCATTGCATAATATATTTTATTGCTATCTACGCCGCGTGCTATTGCTTCGTCAAAAACTTTCCTTGCTTCATCTTTTTTCTTCATAAAAGTATATACCTTGATTAATTGAGTGAGCAAATAATCGTTTTTTGGGTCTTCTTTTAACTTTTCATTTATAATGTTCGCCGCAGTTTGATATTCACCATTATTTATCAATTCATATAGATTTGGTTCTATCACTTTCGGTTTTGGTATCGTTTCTTCTTTTTTTGCATCGTTGTTAATTATATTCTCTGCCATCGGTTCGCGCTTTTCAATGGGTGGTTTGTTATTTTCATCATTTTTGACAGCTTTTTTCAAGCGCAAGACGGGATCTATAATAAACCTTCTAACCGTTCTTTTAATATCATCTCCCATGCATTTATTTTTTTTGCAACCATTTTTAAATTTTCGCTTATCTTGATGCCTTAAAAATCCGATTTCGTTACTAAGTCACATTTTCAATGACAGCAAGACAGATTAACAACACTTATTTAAATGTTTTTTTAGATATCCAATCATGAAAGCGATTTTGGTATTGTTGATTCTTGGCTTATTGGCAAGTGGTTCAGTGTTCGCAGAAAGCTGCGTATCCAAAGCTGATTGCGATAATGAGTCTTATTGCGGTGTGGATAACCGATGCCATCCATATATGGCCGGCATTGGAATAATCGGAAAAAGCTGCGTATCAAACGCTAACTGCGGTGAGGATGCTTACTGTGGTGCGGATAACGAATGCCACCTATATCCTCCTAAATCTTCCACTAATGTTTCTTGCTGTTGTGGTCCGTCATTGATAATATTAACAGTGACAGGCTTGGTACTTGCCAACAGGAAATAATCTTTGATTTTTATGGTTTTTTCTAATTCAAGTGAACTACACGAATTGTTGGAAAAATTGAAAAAATCTGGAATTGCTGAGAAAATAAGCAGACGGATGCGCGTTTTCTCCTCTTTTCGTAATAAAAGCAATGCAAAACTCTTCAATGAACTTTGCTTCTGTTTATTGACTGCGAATTACAGCGCCGAGGGCGGAATGAAAATCCAAAAAAAAATCGCAAATGGCTTTTTATCTTTTTCTTTGAGCGAGTTGGCTGATGCTCTAAAAAATTGCGGTTATAGATTTCCGAACACACGCGCGTCTTATATTGTAGAAGCGAGAAGGCACAAGGATTTTTTAAAAAAACTTTTCGAGTTTAAAAACGGAAAAGACGCGCGGGAGTGGCTCGTAAAAAACATAAAGGGCTTGGGCTATAAGGAGGCGAGCCATTTTTTGCGCAATATTGGTTTTAGGGATGTCGCTATAATCGATTTTCACATAATCGATGTTTTGCGCGGTTATGGTTTCATAAGAAAACCAAAAACGCTCACGAGGAAGAGATATCTAGCAATAGAGAAAAAACTCGAGAAAATCGCGAAAGAAGCAAAACTATCTTTGGGCGAACTTGATCTTTATCTGTGGTATCTTGAGACTGGAAAGATATTGAAATGATGGCTTATAAGAAAAGCTGGGTAAGGGAGTCGAACCCCTCTCTACCGCTCTCAACATATCATTGGCTTGCGCCTCAGAAGAGCGATACTGCAGGCGGCCGCATAACCGATCTGCCAACCCAGCAAAATTTATTTTTTATATATCGTCTATTATTAAAAACATTACGATTGGGCTTTAGTAGTTTTATCGATTATATCGATTAAAATTCTAGAAAAATAATCAATATAGTTTAAAAAAACGCGTTTTATTAGCAGTCGCGATTTTTCGAAAGATTTTCGCAAATTTTTTTAATTGAGACTTCATTTTATACTTATGCATAAAACAGGTTCGGTTGACTTGCCGTTGCATCCAGGAAAATGTCCGCCGTGGTTATTCAAAAGAATGAGGGCCTTGAGCGGTGAAATAGCCGCTGCCATAATAGAAGAATACGGAACCCGCGAACTCGTGTTCAGGCTTTCCAATCCTCTTTTTTTCCAAGCGCTCGGTTGTGTTGTTGGCTTTGATTGGCATTCGAGCGGTTTGACAACTACGCTAAGCGCAGCGTTGAAAGAAGGCACTTCAAAAGAATATGGTTTAGTTTTTTGCGGTGGAAAGGGAAAGGCTTCAAAAATGACGATTGCGGAGATAGAAGAAAACGCAAATTATCTTGGTTTGTCATCGAGCAAGACAGAAGAACTGATAAAGGCTACAAGGATGAGTGCAAAGGTGGATAGCGCCTGCATTCAAGACGGCTACGAACTTTATCACCATCTTTTTGTTTTTGACGAAAAATGCAATTGGGCAGTTGTGCAGCAAGGACTGAACGATGAAAATGGTTATGCGCGTCGCTATCATTGGTTTAATTCTGAAACCTTTGTCGAGAATCCGAATGATATAATCGCGGGCTATAAGCACCAGCGCGTGCTTAACCTTACGAGCGAGAAATCAGAAGCTGTGAGAAAGGCAAGCGTTGAGCTCGTAAACGACAACCCAATCCACATAAAGAACGAATTAAATGGTCAGAAAACCTTGTTTGACGATGTCAAAATAACAATGCCCTCGAGACATCACATAAAGAAAGATGATTTGAGCGAGAGAGATTGGGAAATGCTACGAGCAGCTTATGAATTTCAACCGCAGAACTACGAGGAGTTAGTTTCTTTACGTGGCGTGGGAGGAAAAACCTTGCGCGCCTTGGCATTGTTGGCAAAGATAATCTATGGCGCGGAGGCTGATTGGAACGACCCTGTAAAATATTCTTACGCGCACGGTGGAAAAGACGGCATTCCCTATCCTGTTGATCGTGGCAACTACGACAATTCGATAGAGTTCTTGCGCAAGCTGATCGAAGAGAGAAAAATAGGAGACGAAAAAACAAAAGCGATTATGAAAAGACTCGCATCTGTTTTTTGATTTATCTATTCTTTGATTTTTTGTTTGATGTCTTGAGACTTCTAGCGCGTGCATTCAGCGTGTGATTTCAATTTCTTTGTAAACTTCCAAAAGTTCTTTTTTGTTTTCGAAATGCTTTCTGACCGGCTCGATTATCTTGTCCAAGTATTCCGCTACGCAATTTTTAAGATCCATCGGATGTAATTTTTTATCCACGTAAATCTTTTCCAATTCCTCATATGAAGATAGTGTTATATCGCCACCAAACTTCGACTCGCGATGGATTGTTATCTCCTTGAACTCGTGGAAGACCAGATATTTTGCCAACTCGAGCACCGGGTTTCCCTCAACTTGCGGCGGGCAGTACGCTTTCTTTAATTTGTTCGCGATTTCTTCTTTCGTGTCATGAATGAAAATCGCGGTCCACGGCTTGCTCTTACTCATTTTCGCTGCCATAGTTTTTTCTTCTTTGCTCGCTTGGTCGCTGATTTTCGGCGGTTCTGCTAATCCTGGCAGAAGATGGTGGTGAAGGGCTATCGGTTTTTTCCATCCAAGCGAAGGATATACTTCTCTTGCGAGTACGTGGATCTTTCTCTGGTCCATTCCACCATGTGCTAAATCCGCGTCCAACGCGTTTATGTCTATTGCTTGCATCGGTGGGTAGAAATACTGCGCCAAATCCAATTTTTCGTTTTCGCTTCTGCCCATTATTGTCAAGCATCTCGCGGCTCGCGCAAGCGATATTTGCAGTGAAAATCGCATTACATTTTTCCAATACTCGTCGTTGTTATGGTAAAGGTCGCTTCCGAGCACGATCTCGGTTTTTGGACAAAAGAACTTGAATGCTTCGCGGTAATACTTGGCCGCGATTAATATTTTTTCCCAATCCCCGCCTAACTTTCTGTTCAATATGCTGTGCCAGTCTGCCAAGAGGACTTTTGTCTTGAAACCTGCCTCAGCCAGATCGTTTATCTTGAATCCGCTCGCTATCAATGTCCCAAGATGTAAAAAACCAGATATTTCAAATCCTTGATAATGGCAAGGTTGGTTTTCGGTTTCCAACAACTGTCGCAATTCTGCTATCGTCAGCGTTTCTTCGGTTGGTGGTCTTATTACTAATTCTATTCTTTTTTCTATGTCCATAAAGTTGGTTAGCTATTAAGCGTTTAAAAATATTGCTAAACCGGAGAAAGTTATAAAACAGTAGAAAAACCTAAACCCCCTGCCGGAACAGACGAAAACAGTAGAGACGGCTCCTAGAAAACAGTAGGAATAACAGAGCCAAACCGGAGAAAGTTATAAGACAGTAAGAAAACCTAAAACCCCTGCCGGAACAGACGAAAACCGGCGAGACGGCTCCTAGAAAACAGTAGGAATAACAGAGCCAAACCGGAGAAAGTTATAAAACAGTAAGAAAACCTAAAACCCCTGCCGGAACAGATGAAAACAGATGAGACGGCACTTCACAAACCCAGGGGGAAACTCTACTGTTTTCTCACTGGGTTTCCCCCTAGGTTCTTGTGCTCCTCCTTAACCCTTCACAAACCCAGGGGGAAACTCTACTGTTTTCTCACTGGGTTTCCCCCTAGGTTCTTGTGCTCCTCCTTAACCCCCTTCATCATACTAATAACTAATCTTTTAGAAAACAGTAGGAATAACAGAGCCAAACCGGAGAAAGTTATAAGACAGTAAGAAAACCTAAAACCCCTGCCGGAACAGACGAAAACCGGCGAGACGGCTCCTAGAAAACAGTAGGAATAACAGAGCCAAACCGGAGAAAGTTATAAGACAGTAGAAAAACCTAACCTACAGCTCCATTGCTTTTCTGCCTTTTTTCATCATCGCTTTCTCTATTTTTTTTGCTGTCTCTTTTTCTTTTTCCAACTCTCGGCTTATTTTTGCTGGATCGAAATAGCCCCATTGTCTTAGCGCGGTGGCGAGTTCCTTGTGTTCTCGCGCGTATGTCGGTGCCGGTACGCCAAGCATAACCGCATCAACCGCCTGCCTCATGGATTTTGCCCCGCCAAATGTTCCCTCAATGTGGCCATGCACGCCTGCGCCGGCTTGTATATTAGTGTTCTTTCCGTGCAATGCAATCAACGCATCCACCTTTCCAGCGTCCACTCCACCTGAGGCTATCGAAAGCATCGGTTTTATGTGTGGTGCGAATTCCATCGCGAGCGAGCCGAGATAGAGTTTTTCCTCGAGAACGTTTTTTTCAGCGATGTCGTGAAGACGCTTTATCATAAGTGGCGAGCCCTCCATTTTTCCTACGCCTGTTCCTATGTGCATCTGGTCAATCCCGAAGAGACGATAGAATTTTTCATATATCTGGTAGTTCACTCCGAAGTTTCCCCGGTTCGCTGCCGCATATCCTGCCCTGTGGCCGTGCGTTGCGAATTTGTATTTGTGCGTCAATTCCAATATGTTCTGAAGCGCTCCCACTCCCATAATGTAGGTGTCGAGCATTATCACGACGTTTTTTTGAAGGCCCATATCGTTCAGGTATTCTACTCTCTCAACCATTCGGTCGTATTTGTCGCTTATGTTGCAGGAGTACAGGTGATTTTGGTTTGTTTCCCTGCCGGCTTTTTCTATTACCTTCACAACCTCGTGCAACCTCTCTTTCCATCTGCAGAAATCCTGGTCAACCAAATTTTCATCATCTTTTACAAGGTCAAGGCCGCCTCTATATGCCTCGTAAGCAACGCGCGCCCATTCTTTTGGTGCCAAACCGACCTTTGGCTTTACGATCGTTCCAACATGAGGCCTTCTGCTTTTTTCAGTTCCGACAATCTTTCTTATTCCTTCGATACCTGCGTACGGACCAGGGAATTGTTTCTGGTATCTTAGAGGTATCGCGATGTCGAATATATATAACTCTTCGAGTTCTTTCAATCCAAATATGTTGCCGAATACTGAAGCGAATAATTGCGAAACGTTCTTGACATCAAAATGCTCGATCGGGTACGCGATCCTTATGAAGCCTACCTTGTCGCCAACTTTGTCGATCTTGAAAACTCTCGCACGATAGTGCTTCCAAACAAAGTCGTTCATCGTTTTCAGTTTTGTCCACGAGCCGACGCTGCTTTCAGCGGCTATCGCTTCTGCTATCTTCTCTATCTTCTCGCTGCCTTTCGCCCAAATCAATACCACAAAGTCGTTTTCTGTCGGTCGATACCCAAAATCCAGATAAGAATATCCGCCATATGCCATAATACCACCGAATACCTTTGATTATTGATTATATTAATTTTACCAACCCTCTGCCGATTTCAGGAATATTTCCGCCAAGCAAGTTGGTGCTGTTCAAAATAAAAGTCATTGTTACGATCATCGCGACCAGCGGGACTACGCAAACCGCATTTACCATCCGCATCACTAAGCTCGTTATTATTCCTCTGCTCGGATCAGGATCTAATAATCCGATTATCTCGTTTTTAAATGCTTTAAGGAATGTTATTGATTCGCTTAAGCTCGAAAAATCGCCATTACCGCACGCCTCAACATATCCTTTGAATTCTGGAATTGTGCAAAGTTGTATGTAATGTTGCTGGATATTATTGGGATTGCATGGATCACTAACTAATGCTTGCGTTGTTTGCCAAGCGTTTGGTAAGGTTATCGCAGAGAAAATTACATAAGTTGTAGGAAATACGAAATAAAAACCGAGCGCAGCAGCCATAAAGTATGCGCCTGCGCCTCTTGTTGGTGGGAAAGCCCGAAGCGCAACGCCGACCGTGAAAAAGAATCCAGCGAAGAAATTTATAAATTTTATAAGATACTCGATAATATAATAAGCGTAAAGATAAAAGATAAGATTACCTGCCGTATTTTTTATTCTCTCTGAAACAATCTTTAAGCCATAACCAGTTGCCAATTCACTCATATATATCTCAGAATACCAAGTCGCGCCAGCCTCGACAGGCACGCTTAAAATATAAAGAGTATCGAGCGCATGCACAGTGCAATCTTTTTGCGGTTCAAGATAAAGATCTATAAAACCCATGGGTGTCGATGGCTGGTTTGGTATAGTTGCAGTTTGAGAGAAGCAGTTGAATGTTGCCAAATAAACACGCGGCAATATTGTTTGTGTTAATAGTGGTTCGCCAATTGATATCAATATACCTACAAAAATTACTATAGCCACAGTTGACATTGCGTAAATAAATTCTGTTTTTGCTATTTGCTCAAGGTTTTTTAATGAAAAAATTCGCGATAGCACGATCAGTCCGGCAGCCGCAACTACTGACAGCCCTGCGATTATTATTGGTGTCGTCATCCAGTCGCCATAGCCAGATGATGTAAACTGCGCTTGCGCGGATAATAGCGCAATGATCATCAATAAAATAAATATCTTCTTCATTATATCAACCTTGTTAACGAACTAATGTCTATTTCTTCGCCGAATGTTTTGCTCAATGCCCTTGCGGTTTGTATAAGCATCAATGTATTGAAAGTAGGCATTATATACCCGATTAAAAATGCTCGCGCGACAATACCGCCAGCAAGACCTAATGCCACGAAGAGAATACTGCCGAATAATGTCTTTATGAATTTTACTATTACATATAAAGGCGCGAAGATAAGAGACCATAGCGAAAGAGAGGTGGGTTTCAATATATCTCCTACAACCTCATTTACGATATCTTTGAAAGCATTTTTAACTGTCTGACTGTTGACAAAGTCGTTGAAGCCGATCATTAATCCATTTGGAGAGTAAAAGATCACATAACTGAGAGTTATGAGAATTGGGAACGCGAGCAAGAGCGCAGCAGATACAGCTATAAGACTGCCGCCGATTTTTCTCGTTGGTGTGAAGCATCTCAGGAACAAGCCCAATGGAAGGTAGTATTTCAAAAACGCTTCGAGCGCGAAAATGTAAGTTATGTATTGTGCGTAGTTTATAACATATGCAATAACCAAGGCGATCATCGATTGGTTTAGCAATTGTTTTACTGATCCTGCAGCGCCTGCAAGCGGTGAGGAAGTAAAACCAGTACTCAACGGTCGCGTGTAAACAGTTGCCGATGCTAAACTGTCTATCGGCATGTTCGTGATATATACGATATCTATCCATCCGAGAAAATTATTTTTTGTGGCATTGAAGTACATTTCTGTAATCTCATATATATTTTTGTTTTGCGCGTCTGATGGTATCAGACCGCTCGGAACGAACATATCAGCTTTTATCGTGCTTAAAGAACCTGCTATCGACAATACAAATGAAACCAAAACGACTGAAACGAATAACTCGGTCATCTCGAGTTTTACGCTTCCGATCATTTGTTGGTTTCTCCAAAACACTGCCCAAATGTACATAAATGCGAGAACTATGGATGAGACTACCAAAGCGTAACCGCAATTAAGGGCGGCTTCCCAAAAGCCACCGGTTGCTCCGGTACTTATTATCTGGCCAGCATCGATCATCCTATCCCTCAGATTATCTTTAAGAATGACATATAATTTACATCAACTCCTCCTGCCTTGGCTATTTCCCTTGCAGCGGTCAATGTAACAAATATCGTGAAAAACGGCAGCAGTATGCTCATTATCACCACATAGTAAACTACATTTTTCATTAAATCGTACGCTCCCATCACAACAACTCCGCCCATTATCGGTACTACTGCCCCCCCGCCCAACATCGCTACTGCCAAAACCATCGCGCCAACGCCAAAGATCCCGGTTTTCGTAGCCATTTTTTGAACTTCGCTCAGCGTGTCGACCAGATACGGCGAGAGTAATTTGTGAGTTTCGTAAGTCACGATGAACATAAACGGATAAAATATCATAAGTGCGATTACGAGCGCAAAGAGCGCTTCTCCTACCTGCCTTGTCGGAGGAAAAGAACGGACGAATATGCTTATTGGAATAAGAATCGTCCAACTCCATTTTTTTATGAAACATAATAGTATGGTGTGCGTGAGCCACTCGCCCAACGCCAATGTAAGCGCCTGCATTCCCATGGTTATTATGTCGATGAACGGTTTTAGAGCAACGCCAAGATTGAAGTTATACATAGAACGGAAATTTACACCAACGTAGAGTGTTGCCGATTGTATAGTATACAGTATCATATTGTATAGGACAAGTGCAGAATAATCTTTCGATATCTCGTTCGTCATAAATCTCGAGATCGCCATTGCTGCATCTATAATATCATTGCGGCCGTAATAAACAATATCGCTTGGAGACACGTTGGCTACTTGGATTTGTATGAACATATTCCCAGCCAAAACTACTCCTGCAAGCAGCACCAACCTTATCAATGTCGTGCCTAACTGAAAATACTCGTTTTTTGCAAGCGCAATCATATCCGGTCGCTGCATTATCTGTCCAACTAAGTAAATAATTGTTATGACAAAACTGACGGTTATCAAGGCAAGCACAGTTATTGAATAATAATCCCCAACTGGACCTGGCTCGCAATCCCCGCCGCTGAAAACATTAAACATCTCTTGCACTGCACTAGCCGCCCCCCCCGTTGTTAATTGTCCGCTTTTTACAAATTGTTCTCCTGTGTCTTTTATACTTTTTACCGTATCATCTATAAAATCATTAAAATTACTTTGTTGTACCTGCTGCTGCGCTTGGCTTGTTTGCACGCATAGAATGGAAAAGAACAATACAAGAATGATTATGCTGCCAATCCTCATCATATCAACCTTGTTAAACCTGCAAACTCTATATCACCGCCAAACGTCATTGCAAGTGATCGCGCAGCTGCAATTGTCCCGAAGATGCTGAATATCAGGAAGAATAACGAGAAGAAAGTTAGTCTTGAAATTACCTCTATGTGGCCATTGTCTCTCCACTCAAGAACAGTATCAACAAGAAAGTTGTGCGTGAATAGATATTTGAAGTAGTCATATACGAATTCTGCTATTCTTATAAGTAAATTTTCTTTTTCGCTCTCTGCTGTCGTCTTTTTGCCTAAATCAAACTCAGTTGTTAGGCCATTCTCTCTTATGAATTTTTCCCTTTCTTCTGGGGACATAGATTCCAGTTGCGCGTTTAACTCTTGTACCTTGTCATAATTCTCCATTATTTTAACATTACCTATGCTTAACTCAGAGGTACTGCTGTTTATGTAAAGAGTATCGATTATCGGTGGGTCCATACTTCCGCCAGGGTTTGCCGGACTTGCCAACCACGCTGGTCGTGTTTCGTCTTTTATCTGTACGATCAGAAGACCGCCAAGCGCGTAAATCGCAGGATAAATGAAATATCCTGCAATCGCCAGACCTATCAGAAGACCGCCAAGCCTTCTTGTAAAAGTAAATGTCCTCAATAACCCTCCCAAGACAAGCATCACTGGAAAACCGGCAATTGCAAAGAATTTTAACAGTATTTCCTGGAACTTTGCGATGAACATCATTGTTGTTGCCCAATTAAAGCAAAACTCAAGCACTTGGTTACGGAGCGTGAAAAATCCTTTCCAAGGAGCCCACATCACCATCCCCATTTTCTCGTATATTGTTTGTATGGTAATTGAAGTGTCTCCTAACATGCTTGTCCAGGAATACGTGCGTAAGATATCATAACCAAATTTTCTTCCTTCGTCGTATACTACCCTAAAATAATACACCGCGAGCCTGATATGGCACGCACTTATGTTTTCATAACCCGGCGGTAGCTGGGTTGGATCTCCGCATATATCGACTTTTCTCTCTACATAACCAGAGGGAGTAGCAAACTTCATATATGTGGCCGTATTTGCTGACTGCCCGCTTGTTCCGATATTCAACGCGGCATTTGTTATTTCTGTTGCTACTGGCACCAATGAAAATATCATCAGGATTATTATCGCAGAAAATATTATCTCGTAAATCTCCATTTTCGCCCAAAGCTTTATCTTGTCGTTCATCAATAACGAGCCGACCAAATATACTATCAATGCCAGCGCAATTGTGAACATGAATACTGCTCCGATAGCACCAATATAGTTTTGCATCAATGCGCTTACCATCGCAGCAGCCAAGTCCATTTCAATCCCTTCTTATTATAAATTTCGTTAAGGCGTTTATAAACGCGACCGTAAAGACCATGGATATTGATGGCGCGAAGAAACCGAACAGCGATACCTTTGCAGTGTAATCTATAAGTGCCATATAATCGCCTATCTTAAGCAATTGCAGGGTAGTTTCTGATAAAAGCGGATTCAATACAATGCTTAACGCGCTTGCGGCTGTTGAGCTGAACAGGCCTACGACTCTTGGTATGAGCAATGCTGGCACTGAGACTGCAAAAAAGTTAAATCCGCATAGCATGCTTACCAACGCGGTTGGTTTTTGGTATTCTATGCCTATCTCTTTGAAAACGATCTCGTTGATTACATACGTGAGCGGAAAAACTATCTGCAGGCCGATTGCAACTGCAAGCAAAAACGAGCCTGCATCTTTTGTTGGTGGGAAAAATCGCAGGATGGCGCCTGCTGGCAATAACAAAACAACAGCCGTTGCATCTATTATCTGTATCAAGAACAACTGCGCCTTAAGGCTTCCTTCAAGCATTATGAGGCTGCTTGCGATTATCCCCGCTGTCGATATTATCCCTTCTAAACCTGGCAAAACCTTGTAGGTTGTATTTAAGGCAGATTCCCCTGTTCTCTTGTGGAAGAGATTCAATAGCGAGCTGCACATCTGTATCGTGTACATATCAGTTCTTGCATTTTCAACATCTCTTATTATTCCTCCCAGCAGGATTGCTGCTGCTTGCGGCGCGCTTTTCGCATTGCTTATTTTTGCGATGCCAGAACTGCGCACTAACTCGTTTGCAAATTCAGTGCTCGCATAAAAAAGTCCGAACACGAAGAGCACAACTAAGAGCGAGGTGAAAAGGTCTGAGAGTTCTATCGATAGATAAGCCTCCCACTCAGGTATTCTAAATACTCTTGCGCCCAAATATGTTATCAGAACTATGAGAGTGACCAATACTACTATCCCAGCCAATACCGACTTGTAAATGTCTCCTATTGGTAAAGGTATTCCAATTATCGTAATAACTATCATTTCGATTAAGGCATATATCACTGCTGCGAGCATTGCTGATGCTATTGTTACCTGCGCCCAGGTATTGGCACGCGCGCGAGTTTCAGCGCCGAAAATTTGCCCGATAACATAAACGACAACCGATATTATTGTCAGCAATATTATGAGATCTAACAATACGTCGCGGGCAAGCTCTATCAATCGCAAAAGTATATCTTCGATGGTAAAGAACGGTACTGCGCCTGTTTGCCACGGCGGCATTAAAAAATTAAGCAAGAGCAATACTATCAATGAAATAAAACTCGCTGCGAGAAGGTTTTGCGCCCAAAGTTGAATGGTTGCGCGCGTCTCTGCGCCGAAAAATCCAGCTGCCACATACGCTAATATCGAGAGTATCACTGCGAGAATTACCAAGCCGATGAGCAATCCTTGTATGAATTGCGCCCAGTTTGTTGTTTCTGTCATTAGTTGTGATTGCGAAAACGCAAGAGAGAAAAGCAAAAGCAAGATCAGCAGTCTTTTCATACTCACACCAGTTTTGACAAGCCCGGAAGTTCGGCTTCTCCTCCTATCAGCAGTGCAATGTTCCTGTACATCGTAACCGTTATCATTATCTCCAAAACCGTGGTTACTGTGACAGCCACAAAGAGTTCTGCACTTTTAGCAACTATGTCTGTAAGAAATGTATAAGCGCCGAGCGTCATTCCTACCGGGAAAAGAATGGAACCCTTACCAAACAACCAGCTAAAGAATCCTCCGCTGTAGGTAATCATTGCCTTCATAGCATTCCATGCTTCCCCTATGGCTGGTCCTGCTATGGGTATGCTGGTTGTTGCGCTTATTATCTTGTCCACGCCGCATAATAGATATTTGGCAGCCTTGGTGGCCAAGCCGTCATTTGAATTAATGCCACATGCTTGACTTATACTTCCCTCTACTACTCCCCCTTTATTATCCGTCCCAATCTTTTCTTGTAAATTCTGATCATTGGTTTGGGTATCTTTAACAAGAGTAATTATGTCCGTATCGTTCATTTGAGTTTTGAACGGACTTACTGATTCTATATATGTTTTGTCGAATTCGAGATGATAAACATCGAATAACAGATAAAAAGAGAGAGAAACTGCCAAAGGATAGACAAAATAAATGGCAAAGCAAACTGCAATTATCGTTGAGCCTGTTGTTCGCGTGAATGGGATCGCCCGCATTATCAAACCAAGCGGCAAGAATATAAGCGGAATTGCTGTTTTTGCCAATATTATTAGCATCTGCTTTGACCAAGTTGTCAACCCAATTAGCATAACACCATCAATAATCTTCGCCAGCGCGTTGCTTATCAAACCAAAACCACCATACGGCGCGATATACAAAGAAAAAAAACCTATGCCGCCTGACAGTGTTCCAAGATTGAAACCAAGGGTGGAAAGAAAACCAATGAAGAAATCTATCAAAGAAAGGCGAAGATATAACGACATGAGTTCGCTTTGGAAAACGCTTAATTGAACAGCGGCAAGATCAAGATGGGCTGTTGGCAGACCCTGAAAAGGCACGCCGGTTACCATAGGCATGCTCACTAATGCGTTTATCAAGTTTTGAAGAAAGGTATCCATTCCTACCCAAAAGGCGATTATGAACGCTGAAAACAAAACAGCGGCCAATTCCTCATTTGCCAGTGCCTTGTGCTCTGGGTGTTGCGTTATTGCGGCTACCAATTTGAACAATACCGCGATTACAATTCCTAAACTAAACGCAACGCCTATCATCGGCCACGCTTGCGATGGTAATGTGAATAGCAATATTGGCGATAATGCAAACTGAATTTGGCCGAGCATGTTTATCATATTCCATAGTGCCACTAATTAATTAAAAATGTATATGTTTAGCATATATAAGCTATCTACCTATCACAAAATATGATTACAAAATATGAAAAAATTGAAAATATGAAAAAAATATGAAAAACGTGATTATGATGTACAGGACGCATTACAGGACGCATTATGTGAAAGATGCTTTAAAACAAATCGGCAATAAGGTAAGATTAGCTGGTTGGGTTCACGACATACGAGATCTCGGTAAGATAAAGTTCATTCAACTGCGCGATCGTACTGGGATAATACAGGTACTGATAAAAAAAGGCGTGGTCTCAGACGAACTCTTTAACCTCTCTTTTAACAAGGAAGATGTTCTGGCTGTTGAAGGCACGGTAAAGGAAAGCAAGATAGCCACGGCCGGCGTAGAACTTGTTGCTGACTCTCTTCAGCAATTGAACAGGGTCGAGATAAAATTACCTGTTGATCCAACCGGCCGAGTTCCTTCTGAATTGGACACGAGGCTTGATCACAGGTACATAGACCTGAGAAAAGAAGACATAAACCTAATATTCTCGATCAAGTCAACTGTTGCGACTGCCTTTCGCAGAAGATTGGTTGAGCAACACGATTTTGTCGAGATACATCCGTCTGCCATAACAGGCGCTGCAACAGAAGGCGGGGCAGATGTTTTTCAATTGCAGTACTTTGAAAACAAGGCGTACTTGGTTCAATCACCGCAACTCTACAAGCAACTTGCAGTGATCGGCGGTCTCGACAGAGTGATGATAACAATGCCGGTTTTTAGGGCTGAAAAACACAACACAACAACGCACTTGAACGAGATAATACAGATGGATGTCGAGATCGGGTTTGCTGATCATAACGACGCGATGGATGTTCTCGAAGATGTTTTTATCTATATATTAAGAGAGGTTCAGGAAAAGCATGGAGAAAAGATAAGGGAAAAATTCGGACCGCTCGTCGTGCCGGACAAACTTCCTCGCCATTCCTATACCGAACTTGTCGATAAGTTGAATTCAGAGAATTTTAACATGAAATGGGGCGAGGATTTCTCAAAGGAAGCGGAAAAGAAACTCTACGAAATCCTGAACGAGGAGGCTTACTTCATCTACGACTGGCCAACTGCAGTCCGCGCGTTTTATTCTATGCCGGACGAAAAAAACGAGGAGATATGCCACGCTTATGACTTGATGTACAGGGGCTTGGAAATATCGAGCGGTGCGCAGAGAATCCATCTTCCGAGTGTTCTTGAGGCGCAACTGAGAAAAAGAGGCCTTAATCCGGCTGATTTTGAATTCTACATAAGAGCGTTCCGCGCGGGCGCGCCGCCGCATTCTGGTTGGAGCATCGGGCTTGAAAGGCTGACGATGAAGATTTGCAATTTGCAAAACATAAGGGAAGCGATGCTCTTCCCCCGCGACAGGGTAAGGCTTTATCCGTGATTAGGTTCCGTGATTAGGTGATTTTTTGAACCTGATTTCGTCACCTGAGACGCGTCTTCGATGGGAAGGGGATACTACTTCGGATCTCCAGCCGCGGCTTAGCATCTCAGAAAACATAACGTGGCGAAATCAGGTTTTGAATATCGCGATAACGAACGATGATGGTCTAACCGAGGGCGCATTGATCCTTCTTAGAGTTGCGAAGAGGCATGCGAAGAACGCATACGCGATACTGCCAAACAAACAGCGAAGCGCGGTTTCCGCGGCGCTCACTCTGCATAAACCCATCCGAATTATAGAGCATCAGAAAGATGTTTACACGATAAACGGCAATCCAGCAGACTGCTCAATATTCGCGATTCACTCGAAAAAATTTCCAAAACCAGATCTCATCCTGTCTGGTGTTAATTGGGGCGACAATGCCGGTCTTTCTCCTCTGATAAGTTCTGGCACGATCGGCGCTTGCTGGAAGGCTGCGCTTTACGGTGTACCTGCAATCGCGTTTTCGCTTTATCGCGAGAAATCCGACCGGCTTGGTTGGGTGAAGGCGGAAAATTGGAAAAGCGAGTTGCTGGAGAAAAAAATAGAAGAGGTATTCCTATTTCTCAAGCCGAAAATCGAAAGCGGAAAATTCTTTGTCGTTAATTTGCCTTCAATTCAATATTTAGAAAATGCGAAGATCGTCCATCCAAAAACGCTTCAGCCGGTTCGTTTTTCGGTAAAGATCGACGAGAGGCTCGATCCGTACGATCATCCATACTATTGGATAGGCGGCGAAGAGCGAGAACCGATTGCCGGGAGTGACCTGTACGAGATTGCAGTCAATCATAACATAACTGTTAAGGAGATAAGCATATCTTCTTTGGGTAGATAGTCTTTTTTACGGAGGTAGTTTTATGTCTGAAAAAGCCGCTGCATTGATAAGAAAATTGGCAGAAAAATTAGGAGGTGCAAGCGGGTCAAAGGAACACAATGGAAAAAAGAAAATAAAAGAAGTTAAAAAAATCGCGAAAGCAAAAAGAAAATCGCGCAAAGGAAAACAGCGCAAAGCTAAAAAGCAAAATCTGGCAAGAAGAAGGTAATCGCCTTATTGTCAAAATCCGTAGGTTTCCAACAAGCGAGGGGTTATCACCTCATATTTGTTTTCAAGCGCTTCTTTCAAATCGTTTTTTTCTCCGTGGATTAGGAAAATCCTTCTCAACCCCTCTATTCCTTTTATGAATTGAAGCAATTCGTTGTAATCAGCGTGGCCGGATATTCTTATTTGTTCAACGCGCATCCTAAGTTCCAATTCTTTTTCGTTTACGATTATCTTCCTTTCACCTGCTAATATCTTGCTTCCAAGTGTTCCGGGCGCTTGGTAACCAACAAAGACAAGGGTGTTCTTTGGATCGTTGTGCAATTTTTCAAGATAGTGGAGAGCAGGGCCGCCAGTGAGCATTCCTGAAGTGGAAACTATGATGGACGGTTCTGTGAGAACATCGCTCCTGTCCTTTCTCATAGGTTTGTGGAATCGCTTGCTTTTGAACGGGTCGTCCTCGCTCATCAGTATCCTCTTCTTTATGTCGTCATTCGCATATATCGCGTTGTGCCTGTAAATCCTCATCGCCTTTGTTATCATTCCATCAACATAGATCTTGGATTCCTGCAATGCGCCAGAGCGCATGTAATCATCTAATATCAATAATACTTCCTGCGCTCTTCCTACGGCAAAACTCGGTATGAGAACGTGCCCGCCTTGGTCGAGCGTTTCGTTTATTATCTTCGCCAATTTTTGCGCTGCATCCTTGAATGCTGGCAGTATGTCTGTTTTGTTTCCATATGTCGATTCGATTACCAATGTTTCAGCTTTCAATTGTCGCTCGCAGCCATCCAATATCCTCGTTTTTCGCATGCAGATATCGCCGGTGTAAAGCAGTTTTTGCTTTGGAAAATAAACCATAGCGCTTCCCAAGATGTGGCCTGCGTTGCGCAACTCGAAAGAAAAAGGAGACGGCGCGGTTTCTGCATACTCCAACATCCGCACTCTTTCTAACGCCTTGTTTACATCGTTCATTGAAAAAAACGTTTCTTTTTTTGATTTTTGTATTCGATAATAATCAGCCAACAACACGCCGATCAGGTCTCTCGTTGGTTTTGTCATATAAACATTCGGTTGCATTCCCTTTGAGTAGAGATGCGGGAGAAAACCGCTGTGATCCAAGTGTGCATGCGTTATCACGACCTCTCTTGTCCTCTTCAACTCGTCGTCACTTAACAGCGGGAACTCCACTTTCTCGCCGAGTTTTATTCCGCAATCGAGCATTATCCTGTTGCGTTCGTCTTCAAAGAGCACGCAACTCCTTCCGACTTCCTGCGTGCCACCAAAAAAAGTCAAGCGCATCTCATCATCTTCATATTCCCAATTTTTTTCTCGCATCTTTGCTTATCCTTGCCGGCGTCCACGGCGGGTCGAATACCACTCTTATGTCAAAATCAGCGTTCAACTCGCTCAGTTTGTTTCTTATCTGATCTTCTATGAACCCCATAAGTGGGCAGGCAGGAGTCGTGTAGGTCATTTCTATGTAAAACTGTTCTTTTTTGTTTTTGGTTTTTTTCTTTTCTATCTTGTATATGAATCCCATATCGACGATATTCACGCCGAGTTCTGGGTCCATCACTTCGCTCAATTTTTTCAATACGTCTTTTTTGGTTACCATACTACATCTTTCTTGGTTCTGTTTTTTTATTCTTTTGGTTTTTCCTCATTTTTTTGCGCTTCATTTTTTTGCGCTTCGGTCTGTTGGCCGCCTTGGGCTTGCATTCCCTCGCTCATCTTTTTCAAGACATCTTCTGTCGACACGAATATGTAAACCGCATCTTTCAGTTTCTCGTACAACCTGCCATTCTCCCGTATCTTTTTTGTTTCTAAAAACATCCTTTCCAATCCCAAGAATTCGCCCACCCATCCCGGGACAAGGGTTATCTCGTGCAGTATCTTCAAAAATACAGAGTTCTCGCCGGCATAAGCGCTTATTATGTTTGAAATCGTTATGAAAACAACACCGCCACCTACCAATATCGCATCGAGCTTTTTCTCTTTTTTTACTTCATCGTTTATCTCTTCTGCGCGTTTTGTGAAATACTCCTTCAATCTCTCCTTTATCACAGCTTCGTCTTTCGCATTTCGCATTTTTTTCGGAAGCGAAAAAACTATCTCGGCATTCTTTCCTTTACTCAAATCGCATCTTCGCTCTATCTCCTTGATTAAATCCATTGATAATGCTCTTTTTGTGTAAGGTGAAGGGTCAAAGTCTGAAAAAATGTCATCATAACTGTCAAGTGCTATGTCCACCAAGTTGATATAAGACTCTGCCTTGTTCTTTTCTTCTTTTGCTATCAAAATCCTCTGAACTTTTTTTGTTTGCTGTGCTGTTTGTTTTTCGGTGTCGTTCTTATCTTTTTGTTGCTCTATTCCTTTTTGTTGTCCTGCTTCTTTATTCAGCAGTCCGAAAAATCTCCCAAACGCGTTTTTTATCGCTTGCCTTTTTTTTGTTTCTGCATTTTTTATATTGCCGTCTTTTTCTCCTGCCTCATTTTTTATCTCAGTTTTTACCTGGTTCATCTTCTCAGTGTTTGTCATAATGCCACCATACACAATACTATCTATGTTTTATTTTATATAATAATGTGTTTAAAATCCTAACTGAAACGCTCTTTTTCAAGAATTTTTAGGAATCGCCATATTTTAAATTATGAACTATACACAAATAAAATTATGAGCAAGAACAAATTTGAGGGCGTGTTGGTTAGCCCAAGAGAACCAACTCGAGCGGAAGAAACGCGCTTATCGCTCAAAGGCAGGGTAAGGCAACTTTTGAAAGATGCTGAGGATTTAAGCAAGATAAGCGGCGATTTGCGCGTTGGAAAAATCCGCGAACAACTTCAGAATTATTTGAAAGAACTAGGAAGCGCGAATTCTGAAAAATACCTGCAAGATTATAAAGACAAAATAAGCGAAGTTGAAAGCCAGCTTGCCATACTTAAAGTGGCAGCACATTACGGCTTTTCGGTGAAAGAGATCGATTGCAAAAGCAAAGACGTAGGCGTGAAGAAACAAGGCGATAGATTAAGAATAATAGTTCCTTCCACGATGGTTAAGGGAAAGGGTTTGGAGATATTAGTGAATGCCGATGTTGCCGAAGCAGTCCTAAATGAAATGAATAGCAGTAGGTACGGAACAGCCTCCTACATATTGTTGCAACTCCTTTCTTCAGATGATTTGGTTTTGAAGCACAACGCCGTAGGAGCGGCGTTGGTAGTTCTTGCGGATTATAAGAAAATTTCAACAGGCAAGGCAGCGGAAATGGAGGATTTTGCGATAGTTTTTCAGAACAAATCCTATCAAGTCGTCGAAGAAGTAATGAATGTAATAGAAACCGTTCGAAAAGGCGATTATGCTGTAAGCGAGTCTGCTGAGAGAGAATGGAAGCGTTATATAGAGAAAAAATACGGTAGCCTTGAAAAGGCTCGCGAAATAATAAAGGAAAAGATCAAGAACTGTGATTTTTCTGATAGAGCAAAAGGATTGATGCTTGAAGCGCTCGATTGGGCGTATCAAAAAACTTTTATTGAAAAAGTATTCGACGCGCAGCAATATTGGGTTTTTGGAATATTGGACGAAACGCTCGACGCCACAAAGGGAAAACAGACAATCGATTCTACAGATTTCTTGGTGCTCGCCTATAAGTTGCAACGTTCGCTTCATAAAAAATATGAGCAAGGAATATCTGCTAATTTCTCCACTGGTATGATGGTTAGAGACGTGCGCGATTTGGCAAATATGATGAACCCGAGCAATCCGTCTCAGTACATATTCACCGGCCTTTCTTATAGAGAGTTTACAGCAACGAATATGGGCGACCTGACTAAGTGGGGCGCAAGCTTTAATGTTGGTGTTAGTGCGGATGGAAAGATAACCCAAACTCTCTCGCTTTCCCTGCGCTCGCTCGTTTTTAATGTCCCGGTATTTGTTGGTGGCAATGAACTCGGCGTGACAAAGAGCAAGGCAGAATTAATAAAGGAAAATATCTCGTTATACTACGGTCCAATTGGCTTCGGATTTTATGAGGGCAAGGCCTGCGTTTTCAGCGGTATGGTGAGGGCGGAATTGGGAAGCGGCAAGGTTCTTATAAACGCGCCGGCGCCCGTGCTCGCAGTTATTTTGGCATTCCAATTTTTCCCGCAAGTCATAAGTATGGGCCAAAGAGTGCAGTCGCCTCCTCTTCTTTTTGGCAGTATTGGTTATGAGGCGATAGAAATGGTACTGCCGATAACAGCAATACGCGAGCTTATAAACATAGCCGATGAACTTTTGCCAAACATATCGCGCAAGCAAACAGTCTCTTTTGCGGAATTCTCCCAAATGGTGTATATAATTGATCTGCTTTTGAAGAACAACAAGTACAACATAGCTCTTACTTATTTGGACAAGTTGCTCGAAGCAAAATCATTAAATCCTTTTTTTAAGGCGCAGCTGCAAGCTCTTCGCGATGATGCTGTGCAGATGGAAATCGTTCATATGAAGATAGGGGAGAGTTTATCCCCTGGCCAAGTCATCAGAAAAAACGTTTTGAATTCTATCAAGGAAACCCGGGAGTTGCTCTCAAAGTTGAAAAATAAGGGAAGTAAGATGAGCAAAGAGGACGCTGAGAAACTTCTTGCGAATTTTGCTTATCTTTCAAACAAGCTCGTGATAACAACACGAGGTCAATCTGTTATTTATAATCCAGATATTTTTGCCGCAGATGCGAAAGAATATCGCGACCTTATCTGCCTTCTTATGGACGCGGGTTCTTTCATAATCGATCGTGGTGTCATCAGCACCTACCAGAAAAATTGGGCTAGCGAAAACATCGAAAACGCAGCAGCGTTTGGCATTTTCATGTTTTACTTGGACAACCTAATCACCGCCGTCTCGGCGAACCTCGGCGAAAAAGCAGAATATGTCAATTGGCTTGTTTCTATGGACAAACTGCACAACAAGGAAGGGGTTAACCTTAGGTTGTTGGCTGCGATCGCGGCCAATCATTACAATCTATTAAACGATCTCAAAAGGAAGGGCGAGCTGGCTAATTTTGAAAAAGCTTATATGGATGCGCGCGTGTTCTCAAGCATAGGCCTGCTCGAGCGGGTCGCAAAAGGCGAGATTTATATGCCAGAATTGGCCGCATTTTCAGATTATGTGATGAGCGGGAAAAACATAGCCGCGTTGGATGTTTCAAGATACGGAACTTTGATCAACGCCGTGAGCACTCTATCTTGGGCGCAAACAACCTCGAGATATCTGCGTGAAAAAAATTTGCTGGAAGCGTTCGATAAAGCAAAAAAGCTTTTTGAGTCAGGCGTATCTTTATCTGAAATTAATGACGCTGTTATGATATTGGCTATATCGGCTAGCGATATCAAGGAGGTATGGGAACTTCGGGATGCGTTGAAAAAAAACGAAAGCAATGAAAAGATAAGGGAGAAATTCGCTGCGCTCGAAAAAGCGATTAACAAGGAAACGCTATTTTTCAGCAGTGTTGAAAAACTCGAAGGGATGCTCAAAGAAGTGATAGAGAAACGACCAGATAGCGTTTTGAATAATCTCAAATATTCGCGAGAGTTAAAGCGAATGGAATCTACTCTTTACAATAATATATCAAATTCAATCTCCGAGCAGGAGAATCTTGACTTAGATCTGCCCAATACGATAGAAAAGGCCGGCAAGTTAGTGAACGAGTCAGGTGCCAATCAGCTCATCGGCTATGATGCGCGCTCGCTCTACGGAAGAAATGTTGAGAAATTGGTAAAGAAATTGGGCGAAAAGATCGAGAAGAAGGCGAGTTATGAGGACTTGAAGTCAATCGTGGCGGAGTTGAAGCAGTTTGTAGGAACCGGTCCAGGCGGGAAAGAATTGGAAGAAATTGAAAATTCGCTAAATGCGAAGAAAAGTTATGACGAATTGATGGAGTTATACAAAGAGCTTGACAAAGCGTCTTCTGGCATTGTGAATTATGGTGTGTACGGTGCTCTGAAGAAATTGCCGCCTTTTGGTGCAGAGGCCGCCGGCATCTATGCGTTCGGTTTCGGGAAGAAAAGCCGTGCGAATAAGGAGCTCATTGCAAAGATAGTAAAAATCGCAGTGCTTGATGCGATGATCTCAAAATTATCTGCTGTGGAAAGCAAAGAATTTAAGGAGCAGCAGAAAAAATACCTCAAAAAGCTCGAGGATGAGCGCAAAGAGCTGGTCGATTCTGTAAATAAAGATCTTTCGAAGGTCGGCAGAGGGGCGGCAAGCGGCGTTTTTGGTTATAGCGAAGCAGCGTTGCGAAAGTACGCCAAGAAATATATGGAGCAACTCGGGTACGAGGAAATCGTTGCTGCAGTTCCTGGGTTAAGATTAGATGCTGACGATGTTTTGGCAGAGCATATCGTTGGAGTGGAAGAAGAATTTGCAAAAAAATTCATGATGGCGTTGCGCGGACGGGCTGACGCGCTGATAGAAGTTCGTTCTCGTTTGAAAGATGCGGCTGATGAGCTCGAGAAAAAGATAAGCGAATTGGAAGGACATGGCAAATTGAAAAAAGAGGAATTGGCAAAGACAAATGAAGCTATTGAGAAAATAAGGGAAGCGTTAGATCTTATAAACAAAGCTTTGAGCGATGTCGACGCTTCTCTGCAAAGTTTATCTGAATTATCCGGGATGTACGGAGGTTATCTGACCGAAAAGAAAAATTACGCAGGATTTTTGGATTACCTCTCAAAGATGGAGCGCGAAGAGGGTTATCGCAGGCCAACAACATACACGCGAACAGGGGAATTTTAAAGAACGATTGATCTTTGCCCAATAGTTTTAAATAACTATTTAACAAAATATGCACAAGGTGGGTTTATGAAAGAAGTTACTATAGTAGCTAGAAACGAAGTTGGCGCGCTTGCGCAGGTCGCAGAAGCGCTTGGTTCGGTTGGCGTGAACATCGAAGCGATTTCAGCATATGGAAAAGATGGAGATGCTATTTTTAGGATAATAACAACAGACCCGGCAACCGCCATAAAGGTTGTTTCTAAGGTTCCGGCTGTGAAGAAAACTTATGAAGCAGAAGTTATTGTCGTGAAAATGATTAACAGACCTGGCGAACTTGGCAAATTGACAAGAAAACTCGCAAATCGCGGAGTTAATCTCGAGAGTTTGTATATCGTGAGCAGAAAGATGGACGTCACAGAAGTTGCAATAAAACCAGTTGATGAACAACTCGGTTTGGCAAAAGAAATCCTTGGCGTGAAATAGCCTTGGTGGTTTTTTGATAAAACCCGTAGAGCCATCCACGCGCAGCGATCTCGTTTCCTATCCGATAAGAGATATCGTGGTGGAGGCTAAAAAGCTTGAAAGGTCAGGCACTAAGATGCTTTATTTGAACATAGGCGATCCTGCACCTTACGGCTTCAAACCGCCAAAGCACATAATAGAAGCAGTAAGAGAAGCGTTGGCAGATGCAAGATACACTGGTTATGCGCCTTCCGAGGGAGATCCTCAATTAAGAGAAGAAATCGCGAAATACGAAGGCGTAGAGCCGCAGGATGTCTTTGTCACTTCTGGTTTAAGCGAGGGAATTGATTTTTTATTTAACGCCTTGGTCGATCCAGGAAGAAACATCCTTCTCCCGCTTCCTTCGTATCCTCTTTATTTGACAAAGCAGAGATTGGCCTATGGCCCGCTCGAATTCTACAATTGCGACGAAAATTACGAGCCTGATTTGGATGACATGCGAAAGAAGATAACGCAATACACAAAGGCGATTCTCGTCATAAACCCGAACAATCCAACAGGAAAGGTCTATTCGAGAAAAACGCTCGAAGGAATAGTAAACATTGCTGGCGAGTACGGCTTGCCGATAATCTCTGATGACGCTTACGAGCATATCGTCTTTACTGAAGAATATGTTAATCTCAGGAAAATCGCAAAGGATGTTCCTTTGGTCTCTGGAAACAGTTTGTCCAAGAATTATGTTTATCCTGGTGCTCGCGTTGGTTATCTGGCTTTTCACGGCGACAAATGGGACGGCGTAAAAGCAGCAGTACAACGATTATGCAATCAACGCTTGTCTGTTAATTGGGAGATGCAACGAGGGTATCTCGCAGCCCTGCGAGGCGGTCTTGATCACGTGAAAGAATTCAACAAGACCATACGTCAAAATCTCGATGTTTTGATGAAAAGAGTGGAAGAAACCGAAGGTTTGCAGGTCGTCAGGCCAGGCGGTGCGTTTTACGCGTTCATAAAAGTCGAAAGCAAAAAATGGAAAAACGACTGGGCTTTTGTGCGAGAATTGTTAAAGCACGGGGTTGTCGTTGTGCCTGGAAGCGCTTCAGGACCAGTAAATGGCGTTTATTTCAGGGTTGTTTTCCTCCCATCCGCAGATATCATAAACAAGGCATTTGATATAATAAGTCGGGTTGTTTAACTGTTTATAATTAGTATTCCTTAGAAAACAGAACTTGGCGGAATCAGTTAAAATAATAACATTTAAAAATGAAATCAGGAAAATATTGGTATTTACTTATCGTTGCGGAGAGGTTTTTATGTATTATCTCAACTTGATTGAAGACAAGATTAGGATACCGCCAAGCATGTTCGGCAGCAAGATGGAAGATGCGGCCTTGAAAATATTGCGCGAGCGCTACGAGGGAAGGATATTCAAGGAGACTGGCATCATTCTCTCTGTGTTTGAACCTGAGATCAGCGGAGAGGGCGTTGTTATACCAGGTGATCCAGGCGCTTATTATACGGTTAAATTCAAGTCGCTTTCGTTCATTCCGTATGTTAACGAAGTGTTTTTGGCAGAAGTGAAGGACATTGTCGAGTTTGGCGCGTTCGCATCGATCGGCCCATTCCAAGGTCTTATCCACATAACGCAACTCAGCAAGGACAAATTCTTCTATGACAAGAAGGCAAAGACGCTTACTTCAAAAGCTGCCAAAAAAAGCGTGAAAAAAGGCGATGTGGCTTTGGTCAAGGTTTCCACGATAAGCTTGAAGACAACCGCGGCTGATACCAAGATCGGTTTGACGATGAGGCCAGATGGTCTTGGTTTGCTTCAATGGTTAGAGAAACCGCAAACAGAAGCAAAGAGCGAGAAAACTAAAAAGGAAGAAGCTAAAAAGGAGGAGAAAAAATGAAAGCGTGCAAGAATTGCCGTTTGATTGTTTATGGGAACGAAAAGACCTGCCCAAAATGCGGAGGAGAATTGTCCGAGCGATTTTCTGGTCTTATAATCGTTTTAGATCCTGAGCACTCTGAGATCGCCAAGGCCGCTTCTATAAATGTCTTGGGTGCCTACGCCATAAAAGTTAAATGACGGCGTATTTCGCTATGCGAGGTTACTTTACATTTTTGATTGTTTTGGCTGCGTGTTTGCTTATTGTTTCTCTTTTTCAATTTAATATAAATTCGAAATACTCCAATACCGGCAGGGCGATTTGGGTAGAGCGATATCATCAAACAGAGATGAACGTAAAAGAAGCAATCGTCGAGGCCGCACGTGAAGGTGTTATCGAAGGTACTATACAATATGCTTTCATTTATATTTCTGAATGTCTTCCAGCTGCTGCCGCTCCAGGAAATCAAAAAGCGGTTGTCCCAAGTGTAAGTTGGTTGAAAAAGTGTATGAATGAGTATGCATATAAAAAGATTGTCTCTCTTGATAACAGTGAAGTAGATGGAATGAAAATTAAAGTGGACCTTCCTTCTGAGTATAATCCAGACCTATCTCCACCTTCTTGCTCTCCTTCCAATTCAGCTTCTATTTGCGGTGATAAAACGGATTTAAATCTAAATAAGTCGATTATTGAGATTACTGATTTACCAAGTAGTAATAATGGGGGTACTTCGGGAAGTTCTTTGATAAATGTTATCCAAGAGATGAAAAAATATAATATCACTTCACCGGATATCACCGAGGCGAATGTTACTATGACGAAAGATCTTCTAAGTAATTATGCTACTATACATATTAAGGGGAACATTATAAGCATAAGCGTATCCAGAGATGAGATCGGTGAAGTTTCGTTTAAAATGCCACAAGCGGAGGTTAAAATAGGATGAAAGGGCAGGTTACTATTGAGTTGTTATTACTTTTTACCGTGATGCTGTTAGTAATATCCATGCTATCACAAGCGCTTTTGCATTCCTATCGTATCAGCGTTGAAAAGAGCAAGATAACACAGCAAAGAGCCTTGATCGAAAACGATATTCTGATGTATGAGATCTTTTGTAATAATGATATTGATCTTCCTTCTGGGCTTAAAGGATCGTCTTTTGCAAGCAATATCTCCGCACATGATTGGTTGATCATACTCAAGGTTAATAGTTCGCAATCATCGAATTTTAGCGGCGTATTCTCCGGGTGTAATAAGAATGTCCGTTTCATCTAACCAGCAATTTAATTTCAAAAAGGCATTTATAACATACGATGCGTTGCTTAGCATAATGCCCATAATGTTTCTCATAGTATTCATAATCCAAGTTATGGCATATATAAACAATGACGCTATTTACACATTACAAAAAAGAGAATTGTTCAATTTTCTTGTTGCTGCCGCAGATTATACTGTTAAAAAAAGCGATGCTGTTGCAGTAGATTCTCTTGGTAACTTACAACCTAACCTTATTGACGGAAGCAAGTTATCTAGTGTAAATGCAAATATTAGTACGGGAGTTTCCAAATTCAAGATCGATATAAGTTTAAGTAATTTAAAAGACGAACCGCCTAATGATCAGACCTGTGTCTATCGTTTGGTTGTGAATAGCAGCAATAATAAAGAGATAAAAAAACTTTACGTATGTGGTGAGTATGCAAACTCTTGAAGCAATACTTTCATTTTTATTCTTCTTTATGTTTGCAACCTATACTCTCTCGCAGATGGATTACACAAAACCAAATTACGAACTTTATCGATACCAATTAGCAAATGACATATGGCGTTGTCTTTACTTAACTGGTGATCTTTCTTACTACCCAATCCTAAATTCTGAAGCTGAAAATAAACTGGAACAAATATATGATGGGACTGGTCTGTGTGTTTATTTGCAGGGAGTACAAACTACCATCCCTCGTAGCTGTACTTCTAAGGGTGGTGGTTGCAGTGAGGATAATATAACAATGAAAAAAATTTGGTTTGACAGTTTTTCAGCGGATGTTATGACATTTACTGTCTGCACACCTAAGTAGAATAAGCCATAGCTTTTCTGTTTGCGGTATATTTTTAAGCGCTTATACATCTAAATTATTTTACTTTTTGCCAAGGTAGCTCAGTTTAAAGTGATCGGCGATCCGATCACAGCACTTCGCTACCTTTTGCCAAGGTAGCTCAGTTTGTGTGAACTTCGTTCACAGCACTTCGCTACCTTTTGCCAAGGTAGCTCAGTTGGTTAGAGTGCTCGACTCATAGGTAAAATCCTATGAGTGTTGAGGCGAAAGCCGATGATATCTGAGAAATCGAGAGGTCGGGGATTCGAATTCCCCCCTTGGCAATTATTTTTTGAGCAGAGACTCGGTTATGTCAAATATTTTTTTTGGTGCATTGTAGGAGCGAGCATATTTGGAGAAACTCTTGATGTATCTCTTGTAATCGCGAATTTCTTCAACTGCGTGCTCAAATGAATTGATATCTAAGAATTCTTCATCTAACAATCTGCCGAGTTTTAACTCCTCTACTTTTTTTGAGTTATTTACTCTTTCAGTATACGTCTTCAGCGGCAACGCTATCTGTGGTTTTTCTAAAAGGATGCAGTCCATGATCGTCGTATGGCCACCATGATGCACTATTATTTCGGATTTTAAGAATTCTTTTATATAATTCTTTTCATCGACAGTTTTCACTTTGTCTTTTAATAACGAAGCAATTCTCTCCGAGATTATGTCTGATTTTCCTTGCGTTAAGAGTATTCCTTTTGTCTTTTTCGGTGGTTTCTCGCCATATGCCCAGGAAAGCGGGCCTACATAAACCATCTTAGGTTTTGGTATGATATTATAATCCGCTATGGTATAAGGCGGCGGAAAATCCGGAACAAAATAAACATCAACAGCAGCGCGTACAAATTTATCTATTATGTCAAGCCCCTCAAATCTCCTTAGATCGTTTTTGAATCCCGACGGATATGTGTTGTCGTTGCTTATGAATACTACGGCGATGTTCTCAGTTTTCGCGATGGTCGAGGCCATTGCCCCGATTATACTGGCGTCAATTAAGATAACATTTGGCTTCTCTCTTTTTATCATGCTCCTTATTTTTCCGAGTGCCGCTATGTTTCGTATTCTGATATTCTCAAGCAATGTTTTACCTACGTCTAACTTGCCGTCGTCTTTTTTTGCTAAATCTATGGATAGAGGGATATCGATAACATTTATCCCGTTTTTTCTAAAAAAAGCTGCGGCAGAATTGTTGGCTATGGCTGTTATTGCATAACCTTTTTTTTTGAATTCTTTGAGCGCCTCGTATGTCCTGGTCGCGTGGCCAAGACCTATCGATTCGACTATCGCCAATAGCTTCATAACAGCATTTAAGTTTAGATAGATTATAAAATATTTTCTGCTTAATAATATTGGTGTGCTCATGAGAACTTCTCCATCATCTCGGGAAAAAAAAGATCTGCGCGAATCGTTTAATAATTTTTTAGAAAATGTTTTTGGCAGGGCAAATGAAATCATAGAAAAAGGAAAAACACCCCGTCTTACTCTGGCTGAATTGGAAAGACTTGCTCTTGAAAGAAGGGAAGAAGCTGGAGAAGCAGGGACTGAAAAAGCAAGAGTAGTAAGAGAAACAGAAGTGAGACCTGTAATAGAGACGAATCAAATGGAGAAGTGGGTGAGAGGATCTTTGGCGGCTTTAGAAAAAAAAATCTCTCCATCAGAAAAAGCAATCGTAAGCGCGATGGAGTTGTACCATATTTTTGAAAATGCGCCAACACCAAAAGACCTGGACTTTAATAGATGGATTGTGGGGTGATATTTTATGTTTGACAGGATAGAAGATAAAACCAAAGAAAAACTTTTGAAGTGTTGGAAATCAATGAGCGAGAGCGACAAGATGCATTTTATCAATCAGGTTGCGATATCGCTAAGCGTTTGGGGCGATGATCAGGAAGGTAAAAAACTCATAATCAAAGTACTTCAAATGCTCGCAGAAAATGGCAGTAATACGCTTGCCGATTTCGGTCTTTATGTAGAGAATCTCTTAGATGCCGATATCCCTGAACAAAAAAAGCCGAAGATAAAACGCGCTGCTCTCATTCTCGAAGGTTATCGTCTCAAGGAAGGTTTGCCTTCTATCCCGCACCGTGATATAACCCTATGAAACTCTGCAAGTTTTGCAATCTGTCAAAAAACAATTATTTTGAAGAGGGCAGTCCTTGTTTTATATGTAATGATGCGCTCCTCTCTCTGGACAGCATAGCCAAGAAAATCGCTGAACAATTGCCAGCTTCGGCAAGTTCTTTCTCTCTTTCTACTACAATACCGAATGAGTGGTTGGTAAGGGAAGAGACGCTGTGGGATAGGTCTATGGAGAGAACGATATGCATAAAGACAGCGATCAATATATACTTAAACAACGAGATAAGAAAATTAAGCGGCAAAAAATCAAAATACGACGCCGATGTTTTAGTCTATCTCACCCTGCCTGCCGGAGATCTTAGATTTCAGTGGAATGATCTTTTTGTCTTCGGCAGATACAAGAAACTCGTTTCGGGTTTGTCGCAAACACGCTGGGTATGTAGTTTCTGTCAAGGAAAAGGTTGCGAGAAGTGCAATTCGACAGGCAAATTTTATCACTCAGTTGAAGAGGAAATCGGCGAAGTTTTGAAAGAAGTAGCAAAGGCCAAAGAATACACTATGCACGCATCAGGAAGAGAGGACATAGACGTAAAAAATGAGGCTGGCCGACCGTTTGTGATCCAACTGAAAGAGGCGGAAATAAGAGAGCCGAATCTTGAACTAGCCGCGAGAAAGATTAACGAAAAGAAAAATGTTTCTGTTAGCGATTTTAAGTTAACCAAGCGAAGCGTTGTCGAGCTGATAAGCGCATCCCATTTTGATAAGACATATATGGCTGAGGTTGAGTTCGAAAGAGAGATAGACGACAATGAGATAAAAAAATTGTTAGGCCTGAGCGGAGTTCTTATAAAACAAAAAACACCTGAACGGGTGGAACACAGAAGGGCTTTTTTGGAAAGGCAAAGAAAAATCTTGGAAGTCAAACTTGTTTCAAAAAATAAAAAACGAGCAGTTTTTTTGATAACCGCCGAAGCCGGAACATACATAAAAGAATTAATTCACGGCGATAATGGAAGAACAAAACCGAGTTTTTCCTCATTGCTCGGCATTAAAGCGCAATGCATTGATTTAAAAGTCATCAGCATAAAAGACGATTTTTTGAATAATGTTTTGCTCTGATTTTTGTAAAAAACGCCGAGGGCAGGATTTGAACCTGCAATCCCAAAGGGATCGGTTTTCGCGTTTTTATTCGAGACCGACGCACTACCGGATTATGCGACCTCGGCGTAAGACGAGGGCAGTGACAGCAAGCGCATGTTACTACAACCTCGGCATGAGTGAAACGAGTGATTTTATTTTTTATTTTGTTTGTTTATTTAAAGCTTAGCGAAGCAGAATTATTCATATCGATGGCTAACAATTTTAAACTCTATTATACACAATCTATTTTGATCATTATGAAGAAAATCATAAAACAAGATAACCTAAATAATGCGAAAAAACACGATAAAAGAAGTGTTTTTTTAGCAGTGCCGTTGTTCCTTGCGCTATCGTGCAGTCCAATCCAAGAAGAAAACTCAGGCCATGATTTTAGTTGTGGTCCAAGAGATCTCATCAGGGCGAAAAAGACCGTCAGCGATTATTCAAATAACATCATCGCGAGAGAAGGGGATGCGATTACTCTAGAGTGCGGTATTGATGTCAAGATAGAAGATCTTGATTTCAAGGACGGGTTGCGCAAGGTAAAGATAATAAAACAAAAAGAGAATGTTTCTTTCGCAACAGAATACGATGGTGAAAAATTAATCGCGATTTCTTGCGAGTCAGACAATACAAAGGTCAAATTAAATTTTGATAAAAACGGTTATGAGCTTTCCCGAGTTATCCTATCGATCGATAACAAGGAAGTTGCGCTCAAAAACGGGGAGGCAATTTCCTGCAAAGGTGATGAAAACACCTATGGCAAGGATGCCACTGTGAACTTAAAATTTGTCAATGGTTTCATAACAAGCGATAACCTCTTAGTCCTGCAATTTTTTATAGAACTCATAGACTCCAGGGAGAAAAAAATAGTGACATTCGAAACCCCATCTGCCAATTATCCTTCTACCCCATTTCTTATTCCTTTCACTGAAGCATATCTCAAAGACTATAAAACCTGCGAGTGAACACTTTCGGCTTGCTATTCGGCAGACAAAAACGCGAAAATGTTTTTAAATTTGCGCAAGAATAACAAAGCATGCACCCATCAAAAGTACATACAGAAATATTCACATCACTGATTCAAAAAGAAGACTGGTCGTCTTTGGCAAGGCTAATGAAAAACATAGACCTGAACGATATACCGAACAAGAAGATAAGACGTAGATTATTTTTTACAAGAGAAGTTTTGGATATGCACCTGCAAAGATTAAACGGTCACGGAACAATAAACGCAGCGCTTTTAGTCGGTACGCTCAAGCTGATTTCAAATCTTGAAAAAGATGCCGGCATCTCAAATCATCAATTCGTGATATTCGCAAAGGCCTTGGCTGCAAAGTTCGAAACTCAAAGATTGCTTGTCGACAAAACCTTGGAAAAAAAGCTTGAATTTAAAAAGATGAAAGGGTTAATTGATCTATGATGCTCTACACGCAACCGATGAAGATTGAACTAGTAGGCAGAACATTAGTGGCGGATAGAAAAACAATAAATCCTGATGTAAGGACTTTTTTTGAATTAAACGATGTTTTGAAAGAGCCAACAGACAAGAATGAAGACGCTTATTATATGTACAGGGAAATAACGAAAAAAAACGATTTAAGGTATGACATAACGCTAATCCCGCAGTGGCGTGATCAGGCAGAATACGCAAAGACATACGGCCACTGTCATCCGATTGCCGAGCGAGACTTGACATATCCTGAGATTTACCAGGTACTTTCTGGCAAGGCGATCTTCATATTGCAAAAGGAACTGAGCGCTGGCGATTTTTTCGTTTCCATTGTAGAAGCGGAAAAAGGCGATGTTCTCCTGATTCCGCCGAATTTTTGCCATAACACGATAAATGCCGGTGAAGAAGACCTCATTCTCGCGAACTTGGTTTCTGATAATTTTACTTCAGATTATTCTCTGTATAAGCGTAATCGCGGCGCGGCTTACTACTATATGAGCGACAAGAGTATAGTGCAGAACCCAAATTATTTCATATCGAAGAATGAGAGGATAAGGCCGCAAAAGATGAACGCTCGGTATTCATTTTCTTGCAGAGATATACTCACCGAATTCTACACCGAGCCGTCAAAGTTCGATTTTCTTTCGCATCCTTCGCTTCTTCCTTCCTATAAGTTCTGAATTCGCTAAAATTCCACCTTTCCAATTTTCACTACCTTGCCGAATGCTATTCTCTTGCCGCCGCCGCCCTTTCCATCTAATCTTTCAAAAACAACCTTTGCAAGTTGTGATGCGTCGTACTTTGATTTTTCTCCGGTTGCGCACACGAGATCGCCTTTTTTATTTACTATGCAGAATGCGATTTCTTCGTCTGATTGCGCGGTCGTAGTGGCCAATTTTTTAAGCGCCTCTCCTTCCAACTCGCTTATGATGAATACTGGTTTGTTTTGTTTTTTGAAATCCTCCAAGATCGCCCTTTTTTCAGTTTCTGCAAATTTTTCTCCCAATCGTTCTATAAGGTGGCGCTGCTGTTTCCATTCTTCGAAAAATCTTTTCATTGTTGCTTCGATTTCGTTGTCGCTCACGCTGACAACTGCCGCCGTTCTCTTTATTATCTTCTCTCTTTCTTGGACATATTTCACCGCTGCCGAGCCTGCCTTGTAAGTTATCCTTTCTACACCGTCTTGCACGCTCTCCCTTTTTACGATCTTGTAATATCCTATCTCGCCGGTAGTTTTCAGCATGTGATGAGTTCCACCGCAGGCTTCGTGGTCGATGTCCCCTATCGAAACTATTCTGAGTTCCTTTCCAGGCACTGCACCGCCTTGATATAACCTGAAGCCGTATCTTTGTTCAGCGATGTTTCTTGGTAAAACCTCTACTTTTATCGGAAGGTTTCTTCTTATGTACTCGTTTACCTTTTCTTCTATCTTGTCGAGTTCCTCTTGCGTTATCTTCTTGTAATGCGTGATGTCAAGGTGGCCTTTCTCTTCGTCCTTGTATGAACCGGCCTGCCATATGTGGTTTCCCAATATCTCGCGCGCGGCCGCGTTCAATAGATGCGCGCATGTGTGGTGGCGAGTTATTGTCACCCGCCTTTCCAAATCTACTTTGCAGACAACTTTTCCTTTCTTGATTTTTTTCGGTTCTTTAACCTTGTGGAGTATTACGCCGTGCTTCTTTATTACGTCTACGACTTCCACACCATCGATTAGTCCCTTGTCGGCTATTTGACCACCGCCTTCTGGATAAAATGCAGTTTTGTCGAGTACTACGTGGCCTGTCGGTGTTATCCCCAAGACCTCTGCTTCAAACTCGCCTACTTCGCTATAATAGAGAATCTCGGTTTTCGGATATTCAACTACATCGATCGAGAGCGTTTTCTTCTCATTTTCTTCCTCGGTTTTCTGCCCTTCGCCTTCTCTTATTCTTTCGTAAAAATCGCCGGGTATCGTGACCTCTACTCCGTTCTGCGCAGCCACTTCTACAACATAATCCGGAGGTATTCCGTGGCTCTTGTAGAGCACTGCGAGTTCATCCGCGGTTATCCTAGCTTCGCTTTCATCGTCTTTCTCCTTTTTAGTTCCCTTGCTTTCGCCTTTTGCCTTCTTGATGACATTCGCCACTACCACTCTTGCCTTTTCTTTTGTCGCATCGTATTTTTTTCTTTCCTCTTCTATAACCGCCACTGTTGTCTCTACGCCTTCTCTTAGGTGCGGGAACAACGGCTCGAGATGTCGCGCGTGGTATTCGATTATCTTCGGATAATCTAAATTGAGATTAAATCTGTCGTCAAATCCGAATGTTCTTCTCAAGATCATTCTTAGATTATAGCCACCGCCAGCATTGCTCGGGAGCGAGCCGTCTGTTGTAGTAAACAATATGGTAAGCAGATGGTCTGCGCTTGCGTACAACGCTTGAAGCGGTTCGAGTTTTCCAAATAATTCTTTCTTGTCTATTCCGATCTCCTTAGCGACGTTTTCCTTTGCCTTTTCTATGTCTTCCACTTCGTCGATGTTTAGGCTTCCGGCAAGCCGAGTGAATTTTGTCAATAACTGCCTGTCGGTTTCTATGCCAGCGTTTTTCTTCATGTACTTTATGACATCGCCGAAAACTACCTCGTAGCTTGTCGGATCGCCAGATGTTATCCAGGCTAGCCTGCTGAGACCCGCGCCCATATCGATTACCCTTGTTTTAAGTTCGCGCGGGCCAGATGGTGTTATCTCGTATTGCATAAAAACGCAATTCCCAAGTTCCAGTCCGCGAACAAAATATTCCATGCTAGGTCCGAAGTTTCCACCGCCTGCCCAAACATCTTCCTGAAAGACTATCTCTTTCAACGGTATGCCCAACCGCTGAAGATATTCGATGTCGTGGCCTATCGCTTCTTCCTTCCAATAAAACAAGCCTGTTCTGTCATTGTTGAAAGCGTGTTGGCCGATCATAACAAAATTCGTGTAATGCGATCCTGTCACGCCGACGTTTTGTATATCTGGAAAACGTATACAGGGTTGCGGAACTATCAACGGATTTGCCGGCGGGTCGAGTTCTCCATTCACCACATAAGGCTGGAAATCATTTATGCTCGCAATGGTGAAATAAAGATCGTCTCTCCATCTCGCTACTGTCGGATAAGGTTTCACGTAGGTATGGCCGTGTTCAGTAAAGTACCTCTCTATCTTTTTCCAAGTTTCTATATAGCCGAGCTTTTCGCTCACTGGGCTGTTGCCGACAAATTGAAAACCGATGCAACCTGCATCAGCGCAAAACTCGCGCTCTTCAACGCTCCAAAAATTTCTTCCGCATTTTTTGCATTTTTGCCTTTTGAATCCGCGAGAAACAAGCGCATTTAACAGATAATGTTTTTCCCACTCGCTCGCGAATTTCTTTCTCAATTCTTTTTTATCGACATCCATATTACCACTCTTGGATATTCCCGTTTACCAATCTCTCGCTATAATCCACAAAATTTTTTGCTAAATTTAGAACTTCTTTTGTTTCTTCTTCTTCATTAATTTTTTTAACTCCTATTATTTCCATCATCCTCATTAGCGCTCCTTTTTTTTGCGGATGGTTGAACTCTGCTTTTTTCCATCCCTCTGCGTCAAGCTTCGGATAGAATTCTCTTAGATATTCTGTGGCTTTTTCAAGAGTTGGTGCGATACGACCATCGAGAAACATCAATGCTGCGGCTGACATCCTTATCGCGCCCAACGCATCTTCATATGCAGACAGATATCTTTTTTCTTTTAAGTTGTTCTCAGCACTTTCCAGGAGTATTTTTGATATATTTAGCGATTCCACTGCCTTGTACGGTTCAGGCTTTGTTTTTATTATGCCATCGATTGCTCCTGCCGTGCTCATGAAGCATTAATTGAAAAGAAATAGTTTAATACTTACCTGATTTCGTCACTTATCTGATTTCGCACTTATGCGCTCTCACGCAAGTTGCTGATCAACTGCCTAAAATTTTTTGTTAAATTAGCAAACTCAAGTTTTTCTCCATTTTGCGCTGCTTCTAGTTTGCGATCAGCAATCGCTGGATTTTTTTCAAATTCTGATGGGCGGATTACTCTAGCCATATTATTTCCTAATTCTTGATGAGTGCGAGACGATAATGATCTAATATCAACAGAAGGCACTGGCACTACTGCTAGTCTTTTTCTTTCTTCTTCTTTTCTTTCGTCTAATGTTTTTGTTCCTCTTGGCATAGTACCACTTTTTTACACTTATACACATTTATATGAAAGGAATAATTTATAAACCTTCCCTAAAGGCTTTCATCTTTGTTTATCTTTTGTTTATTATTTGTTGAAGAATATTTTTAAAGAATGCCGTAGTATCTAAGGCATGGAAAAAACGATTGAAAACAAAATAAAGATACTGCTCACCAAGGAAAAGTACAAGGAAGCGAGCGAACTTCTCAATGATTATATCCTGAAAAACAAGGAAGACAATGTCGCTTGGTATTTGCTCGGCATAGTCGCTATGAGGATGAAAAATTACGATCTGGCCCACGAATACTTTGAGCGTTCCCTGCTCTTAAAGAAGGATTGCGACGCCCTGCTTTTTGACGGTTTGGCTTATCTTGAGATGTTGGATACAGAATCCGCAAAGAGAAAGTTTAGTGCGTGTCTTGAGATTGAACCAAATCACCAAGAGGCGAATTTCTATCTTGCAATTTGCTATCTTTTGGAGGGCAACCCGTTGAGTTCGAAATACATAAAAAACGCCTATGCTATCGACAAGAAAAAGACATTGAGAATGCTCCAAGACTTTTTCAGGGAAGTAATAGAAAAGAATCCGTTTTACAAATCTGAGGAAAAAGAGAGCATACGAAAGGAACTCGAGAAAAAGAAATGATCAGCGCAATCTCTTGCTCATCTCCTCGAGCCAAATCTTTTCTCTGATTTTTTTTGGAGCGATGCTTTCGGCGATTTTTTCGAGTTCGCTTTTCTTTGTTGTATCGGAAATTTGATAATTTCCGAACAGGCCAAAATGTTGCGATTTTGTCATTCTCGCCAACCAACCGCGATTTTTTTTAATAGCATCCAAAAAATCCGGGTTCAAAAGAAGCAATCGCCTTATCTGTTTTTCAATCTTTTTGACTTTTTTCTGAGCATTCTTCAATGTCTTGAGCGCGCTGTACTCAGTAACGCTTCCCCTTCCTTTCGCCTGTTCGTACTGCTCGGTTTTTTTCATTACGTCTAGTTTTGCCAACCTCAATCTCTGCATGTACCTATCCAAGATCTGCCCCAGCAGGTTTTCGTTGCTCACTATTACCTTCCATCCTTCTCTCATCAGTATCTTGTCCATCTCTTTTATCTTTTCTATGGCATCGGTACTTTCCATATCTCCTTTTATCGCGCCTTTCAATATCGGATAGGTAGCCGTTAGTTGTTTTTCTTTTATTACGCCTGGCCATTTTTCAAGAAATCTTATCGCATCTCGCAGTTGCGCCCGACTTTCTCTCAAAAGCTGGAGATGCCTGTCTGCTTGCGGGAATTTCAACCTGTCGTAGATCACATCGTTGTTTTTCAGGATTTTGCCTATCTCGGGTTCTTCCAAAAGCGTTTCAAAAAACTCAGGGAAATATTTTTTTATGCTGCGTACCTCCTCCGCGTTCTCATAGAGCTTGTCGGCTATCTCGCGCATTTTTTTGTTTATCTCCTTTTTTACTTCATCCATTTCTTCCCGAACATCGCGCGAATACGCCTGTTTGTATTCATTTTCCAATCTTGCCAATTGTTCTTTCTTCTCTCTCAAGAATTCCGCAGCATCTTCAAAATAATCCACAAGCAGTTTTTCTTCGGTTTTTTTCTTGGCCATTTTCATCCCTATTGTAGACGACTTATCTATCGTGTCGTATTTATCGTGTCGTAAATCTTTTGCATAGCCTGCGCGTCTATATCAAGCTTTGGCGTTTCGCATATTATCGTGCCCTTGTATCCGTTTTCAACTATGACTTTCAAGAGCGGTTTTATAGGCGGTTCGTTGTTGGTGCCGAGCGGGAGATGGTAAAGCTCGCCTTTGTCGCTGTACTTTATCTCGGAAAAATGACTGTGGAAATGATTGACATAATCGCCTAATTCTTTTTCCAATATAGCGAATATCTTCCTGTAATCCTCCTCTGTTTTTATCACGAAATCCCGGCGGGCGTGCATATGAGCAAAATCTAATACTGGTTGAACGAATTCAAGTTCTTTTGCGAGCCTTACGACTTCTTCGAATCCGCCGAAAGCGCTTTTTTTCCCGACGGTTTCCGCGCCCAATATCACCTTTCCTGCGCCAGCAGCCTTTATCTTTTCATAGGCTTCTGTTATGCTCTTCTTCGCCGCTGCATACGCTTCAGATGGCGGCTGCTTTTGATAAAAACCAGGGTGAAAAACAGTTATCCGACCGCCTGCGGCTGCCGTGATTTTTGCCGCTTCAAAGAGATTTCTTATGCTGTTTTGGATTTTCGCTTTTTCCTTTGAACAAAAATTTATGAAATAAGGAGCGTGAGAGGAAAGCGAGATGTCCAAATCTTTTGCGACTTTTTCGATTTCTTGCGCGTTTTTTTCGTTTAACCGAACGCCCTGCACGAATTCCATCTCCATTGCCCGCAAGCCCAATTCAGCGCAGCATTTTACGCCTTCTATCGTGCTTTTTCCCTCGCATTGTATCGGAATGCCTGCCGGCCCAAATCGAACATCAGCCTTTTGCATGTTAATACTATCAAAGACAATCTTTTAAAATTAAAAGTGTATATCGAAAACGAGCGTGATCTTATGGATGTAATTGTTAGAGATAAGTTTGAAGGAGATCTGTTGTTTTTTATCGGGTTTGAAAAGGAATTCCCGCCAGAGTTCGACGAGTTCAAGGATGATCTGAAAAATTTTGAGGGAAAGAGCTGCACGGTTTATTCGTCAGCAGTGAGCAAGAGACCATACAGGAGAATCGCGTTTTTCTCGCTTGGCAAGAAAGAGGAATTCGAGCCGGATTTTCTCAGGCGCGCAGGAGGCGCAGCGATCCGCTTGGCAAGATCTTTTAAGTATAAACAGGTTGGCGTTGTCGTTCCTAAGATAGAAAACGCGGCTCGTTTGATAACTGAGGGTGCGATACTCGCAAACTACAAATGCCTTGAATTCAAGTCAAAGCCAGAGGAAGAGCTACTCGATCGCATAACTCTCGTAAGCGGGAAAGACATAAACGAAGAAGTGCGAGTTGGCTCTGTGCTCGCGCATGCGCAGAATTACATGCGCAATCTCGACGAACTTCCTTCAAACATAGCGACACCGGAATTTATCGTTGGCGAGGCAATGGCGCTTGCGAAAAAGTACAAGTTGAAGATAACTGTTTTTGACGAGAGAAAACTGAAGAAGATGAAGATGAACGCCTTGCTTGCGGTTGGAGCTGGAAGCGCGAACAAGCCATATCTTGTCGCGTTGGAATACGAGGGAGCGCAAAAGCCGTTTTGCGCAGTTGTAGGCAAGGGAATAACATTTGACAGCGGCGGAATATCCATAAAGCCATCGCAGAAGATGCACGAGATGAAATACGACAAGTCAGGCGCTTTGGTCGCGTTGGCTACCATTCGTGCAGCAGCCGAGCTGAAACTCCCCATGAGGCTATTGGTTGTTTTGCCGCTTGCCGAAAATATGCCGTCAGGAACCGCGCAAAAACCAGGCGACATATGGAAGGCCTACAATGGAAAGACGATAGAGGTGTTGAATACTGACGCAGAGGGCAGACTGATACTGGCAGATGCACTTGCGTATGCGGCTGAGAAAAAACCAGAATACATAATCGATGTTGCAACGCTTACCGGGGCGATCATCGTCGCATTGGGAAGACACGCAATCGGTTTGTTTGCAAATGACGATGAGCTTGCATCGATGCTCGAAAGAAGCGGTATGGAAACATTCGAACGAGTTTGGCGCTTGCCAATCTGGAAGGAGTACAGCGAGATGATGAAATCGGATTTCGCAGACATAAAGAACATAAGCGATACTGGCGAGGCCGGTTCAATAACGGGCGCGGTTTTCCTAAAGGAGTTTGTCGGCGATGCAAAATGGGCGCACTTAGACATCGCAGGCGTTGATCTCATAAACGCTTCCCACCCATATCTGGAAAAAGGAGCAAGCGGTATTGGCGTAAGGCTGCTTTCCCAAACTTTTATTAATTTAACTAATGAATATAAGTCAAAAAAGAGGTGATTTTGGATGAAAGTAGAAATAAAAGTTCCGTTTGAAGAACAACCAGCTGATAGGATAGAGCTTTTTATTAGACTTGTTTATACAGTAATAGTAATGATTGTAGCTAGTATCTTAGGTATGTTGACCATGTACATCGCTTACCCGCTTCAATTCTTGTATGTCTTGATTTTCGGTAAGCGCTTGGAAATATTGAGCAAAATCGGTTCGGTTTATGCTACATACATAACAAGCTGGCTACCATACATTTTAGGACTTACAGATGAAAAAGCTGACCTAATTCCGAAGTTCTAAATTATCTTTTTTATTTTATTTCTCTTATTTTTCTCTTATTTTTCTGTGTTTTTTTATTTTATTTCTGCGTTGATGAACTTTTCTAATTCTTTTCTTGCCTCAGGGTCGCTCATCTGAACCGGCGGGTGTTTCATAAGATAAGCGCAAGCAGGTATTATCGGACCGCCAATCTTTCTGTCCAATGCGAGTTTTGCCAATCTCAATGCATCAACCACGATACCTGCGGAATTTGCCTTGTCATCGACTTCAAGACGAACCTCCATATTATAAGGGATATTCGCCCACATCCTGCCTTCTATCCGCATGAACATCAACTTTGTATTTCCCAAGAATGGTATGAAGTCAGATGGCCCTACGTATATCGCGTCGTCTGGTAGCCTCTGTTTTAATTGAGATTGTACGCTTTCGGTTTTCGATATCTTTTTTGAAACGAGCCTTTCCTGCTCTTTCATATTGAGAAAGTCTGAATTGCCGCCGATATTTATCTGATACGTTCTTTCTATCTTTGTTCCCCTGTCATCGCATAACTTCGCGAGCGTCCTGTGCACTATGGTGGCGCCTACCTGTCCTTTTATGTCATCGCCTATTACTGGTATCCCGGCTTTTTTGAATTTTTCAGCCCATTTCGGATCTGATGCGATAAACGACGGCATGCAATTTACGAATGCTATGTTGGCATCAAGGCAGACCTGAGCCCAAAATTTCGTCGCGTTATCAGAGCCGACCGGAAGGTAAGAGACCAATATCTCCACTTTTTTCTTTTTCAATTCATCGATGATTTCTTTTCTCAATTCTTCAACAGGTCTATCGGGTACCGGCGTGACGACCTTTTCAACATAATGGCCAACGCCATCCAACCTCGGCGCCTGCTTGACTATGACATCTTTCATCGTGCTCAGTTTTTCTACCCATTTTACTTTGTTCGGTTCTGCATATACCGCCTCGCTTAGCGGTTTGCCTACTTTTTTGCTGTCTACATCGAAAGCAGCAACAAAATCTATGTCGTATATCGAATAGTCTCCTATCTTTGGGTGCATTATTCCAATCACTTCCGTTTGAGGATGCTGCCTGTAATATTCTATGCCTTGCACCAATCCAGCGAAACAATTCCCGACGCCGACAACGGCGCACCTTATCTTGCCTGCCATGACTATTTAATAATTCATTAAATATTTAAAATTTCCTGTATTACCAGAAGACATCATACTTTTTTATACCAAAAGGTTTTAAACCAACAGGTATAATCAAAGAATCAGACGAAAATCATGCAAGCCTTTTAATCTATTTGCGGGCCTTTCGTATACCTCGCGCAATTAAGAGTAGAACGCCAACAACGAATGTTATAATGCAGAACGCATATACCTGAAACGAATTAAACATACCGAGTAATGGGTTCCACCAGCCGAATGGCCACGCAAGGTTAATGTCGCTATATAGAAAAGCATCTAGAAAAATATGCGAGAACGAACCGATTGCACCGCTTATAAACATCTTTGAGATTTCGAGTTTTTTGCCCATGGCCACTCTTATTCCATACGAGATGACTGTTGCAACTATCGCAACGAAAAGCGCACCAAGAAGTGAATGCAGCGGCCCGTGAACAAAGGGATAGACACCAAAAAGATAGAGAAGTCCTTCCACATCAACAATTGTTGCACCGATGACTAATGCGATCAAATCGAGCGATAGAAAAATCGCCCATAGAAATAAAACAGGCCCTACATGAAATGGTGTGAACGGCATATTCCTAATTAAGGTGCGTAGAGTAAATAAACATTGCCAATTTTATTCTCAGAAATCAGGCGACTTATTGTTCTACTCTGCTATACCTGAAAAGCATTAGCGCGAGCAGTTGACTTAACAACCGAGTAAGAATTTAAAATTTCGGCATAACGAAATGTTTTTATTATAAACAGGAGAAGAAAAGTCGGCGATCATATGGAACTAAAGAGAAATATCAGATGCTTCAAATGTGGAAGCGAGATAAGTTTTTCTTTTAGCGGCAACATCGAGCTTCAGCAGATGACTGCTGTCGGCAAATGTCCTGTCTGCGGGAATATGCTTCAAATAGATTTTGCAGTAGTTGAAAAATCGCCTGTGGCGCCAGCGAGCAGCGAAAACATAAACAGCGAAAACATAAGCAGCGGTATCCCTGGTCTTGACCAAGCGCTTTCGAGCGAGTTAACGAGCGACACTTTAAAGAACTTGATGGAATAGCCGCGCGAATAGCAACCGTTTTCTTCTCTAAACTTTCTGCAAGCCGTCAGGCAAAAGCCGCCAGGCAAATTAGCAATGTTTTTATTTATTCCGACACAACAAAACTAACGGGATTGGTATGTTAGATGGAATTATTGAGAGAGTGTTATTTAGCAATACTCCTGTGGTTGGCGAGACCGTCCGGATAATATTGGCTTTTTTGGGCGTCATCTTGGTTTCTTATTACGATTTATTTAACAAAAAAAACGTGCCTGACAAATTGCTTTATGCGTTTTTGGGTCTGGCCATTATCGTCGATATCGGCGCGTATTTTTTTCAACCTGACCTGAACGTGCTTTTGTTCTCATTTGGCGTTGCGATTTTCATCGGTTTGGTAGGATACGTCTTTTACAGGATGGGACAGATCGGCGGTGCAGATGTGCTGACCATCGTCGCGGTTATGCTTCTCGTTCCGTTCGTTCCTTCATTTGCCGGTCTTGCGTTCAATCTTCCGTTTATCATTCCAGCAATGATATACGCTGGCTTGATATTCACGATATTCGTTACGATAAAGTTTGCGTTGAAGATAATCGCCCAAGGAGGTTCTCCAAACATACTCTACTTGCTTTTGATAATCCCGTTTCTCATCTTCGTTTATGTTTATGTCAATTCCCCTGTTTTCTCACCGGTTTACTTGGGCATAGTGTCCATCCTACTTTTGGCAACTATATTCTTTATGGTGTACAAGCAAGATATCACTCTAATGCTCGCTGAGGAACTGCCATTGGACAGGATAGAGCCTGAGGATGTTGTCGCAGTAGAACTTATGGATCCGAAAGTTATGAGGGAACACAAAATAAAAAGAGTGATCACCCCGCAAGAATTGGCAAGATTAAAGGAAAGCGGTGTTCAAACGCTGTGGATCTATACCAATCTCCCGCCGTTCGTGCCTTTCTTGCTTTTGGGAATGATCCTGGCTTTGTTCTTCTCAGGCAGTTTGATATTTGGTTTTTGATTTTTTGATTTTTGATGGCTTTCTGATGGTTGGGGATAAGAAGAATGGACATCGTTGAAATAGCGAACTATTTCATTGCTTTTTTATCGGTTTATGTTGTGGTTTTTTACTTTATTCTTCTTTTTACTTACAGGAAAAATTATGATGAGGAACCTCCTATAGACGAGGATTGGACGCCTTATGTGAGCATTATCGTGCCGGCTTATAACGAAGAGAAATACATATCGAAATGTTTGGAGATGCTTCTAAACATCGATTATCCGAAAGAAAGGCTCGAGATCATAGTGATAAACGACGGCTCCACAGACAATACCGAAAAAGAGGCAAGAAAGTTTGAAAAATACGGAGTTAAGGTCTACACGCAAAAGAACGCTGGAAAGGGTGCGGCGCTCAACCACGGTCTGCGCATCGCTCGAGGAGAATTCATCGTGACGATGGATGCAGATTCTTATGTAATGCCAGGAACATTGAGGCAGCTATTGGCATTTTTCAAGGAAGATGAAAAAGTAATGGCAGTTACGCCTGCCATCAAGATAAGACCTTCAAAAAACCTGTTGGTCGAGCTCCAGAGAATAGAATATCTCATGATCATATTTTCAAGAAAGTTGTTGAGTTTCATAGATGCCGTGCCAGTAACGCCAGGTCCTTTTTCGATTTTTCGAGCATCGGTTTTTAAGGAAGTTGGAGGTTTTGACGAGAACAACTTGGTAGAGGATCAAGAGATCGCCTTAAGGATACAGAAGCACAATTACAAAATAAAAAGTTCTGTAAAGGCAGAAGTTTATACAGAACCTCCGGATAATCTCAACGACCTTCTGAAACAGAGGATAAGATGGCAGCGCGGCGGTATAAGAAATTACTGGAAATACAAGCACATGATAACGCCTGAATACGGCGATTTCGGTTTGTTTTTCATACCGCTAAATTTCATAACCTTAGCTGCCTTTTTTGTGATTTTGGGTCTTATGATAAATGCGATAATAAACGCCCCATATTATGGCCAATACATTCTTTTAGAGAGTATAATCTCCTTGGGCGTAACTCCAGTGGCAATTCCACTTTTTTTCGCTGGTTTGGCATCAGTCGCATGGCTCGTGCTCGTTTTGTCAAACTTCAAGAACGAGAAAGTTGGTATTGTCCCAATAGTTCTTTATTACTTTTTCTATTGGTATCTCATGCTTGGTTACAACTTAGGATTGGTTTATAAAGAATTAAAGCAAGAGAAGTTTTCGTGGTGATGTTATGAACGCGACTACTAATGCAGATAAAAAAGTCGAGAGAAAGATATCCTGGTATCTCTATGTTTTTGCTTTCATAATAGCTTCTACACTATTTTCCGTTGGCGTTTATGTCGGTATGATGATAAACCAAAATGCCATGAGCAGGATAGATAATGATATATCTGCAATAAACGAGCAAGTGAGCACAATGGGTCTTCTCCTGTTGCTTGAGGAAAACAATTCGGCTTTTTGTCCGGTTTACAAATCAGAACTCGCGAAGATCGATGGTATGAGAGAGAAACTCGGCTATGAGTTAAGCCTTATGGAAGAACAAAGGGGTTTTTCTTCTCCTGCGGTCAAAAACGATTATATGGTTCTTCAAGGCCAGTCCTACCTACTCTCAAAGAAGATAAAAGAATTGTGCGCTGAGGACAAAAACGTATTCGTGTTGTTTTTCTACGACAACAAGAACTGCAGCGATTGCAAGCAGCAAGGCGATAACATATTGCGTGCAAGGGATTCTGCAAAAAACAAGGAGTTCATAAGGATATACGCGTTTGACGGTGGCATTGAAAGCGCGATCGTTGAAGCATTTGAAAAGCAACTCAACATAATAGCCCATCCGACGACAATAATCGGCAGCGAGAGGTACGTTGGTGCAATCTCAGAAAACGACCTCCGCAAGGCGATGGAAAATGCTGATTGATGTGCGGGTTGTTCCGTCCTCTCCATCTTTCGCGATTGTGAGCAAGGACGGGATTGTCAAGATCTATGTGACCGAAAAGGCGGAGAATAACAGGGCGAACATCGAGATCATAAAAAAATTGGAAAAATTAACCGGCGCGCCTGTTCGCATAGTCTCAGGCCTTACTTCCTCGCACAAAAAAATAGAAATAGAAATCGCAAAAGAAAAATGGGAGCAATTGCTTAACCGGTTCGAATCAAATAGTAAGAAATAATAATCAGTTTTTTCATCTAATAATTATGGAAAGCGGCGCAGAGCCGAAGGGCTCGAGCTCGGACGAGCTTGATCCTTCGCAGCTTCTTATCAAGAGATTTGGCTCTTTAACCGAAGTGCAGGAAAGGGCAATCCCAGAGGTATTAAGAGGCAAAAATGTTTTGATAATCGGGCCGACAGGATACGGAAAAACCGAAGCCAGTCTTCTTCCAGTGCTGTCTAAGATAAGAAAAGAGAAAAGCATCGCCGCGCTTTACATAACGCCATTGCGAAGTTTAAACCGCGATTTGTTAAGACGCTTCAAGGAATGGTGCGAAACATATGGCATCACGAGTGACATAAGACACGGAGACACCACGCTCTCAGAGAGGGCGAAGCAGAGAAAGAATCCTCCGCAGATCGTTCTTACGACAATAGAATCCCTTCAAGCGCTTCTCGTTGCGCCAGTTATGCGAAAGCACTTGGTTAATGTCAGGTACGTCATCATCGACGAGGTGCACGACATATTGGACAACAAAAGGGGCGCGCAACTCTCGCTTTCTTTGGAACGCTTGAGAAGGGTGGCATCTTTCAGCGTAATCGGAATAAGCGCTACCCTACCAAACCCGACAGACGCCGCAGCGCTCATATTCTCAAACAAGGAATACTCGGTGATCGAGGTTGGGAAGAAAAGAAAAATCGAGCTTAGCGTGATCTACGAGCCTGACAGGGAGAAGAGATTGGGCAAGATAAAAGAGTTGGTGGAAAGCAACAGATCCTTGCTCTTTGTCAATACGAGAAGCACGGCCGAAGAGATAGGCGGATGGCTCAAAGAAAACAAAGCGCCAATCGAGGTTCATCACGGCTCGCTTTCAAAAGAAGTGAGAATAGCTGCTGAGGATGGCTTCAAGAACGGCACGATAAAATCGCTTGTCTGCACTTCCTCGCTCGAATTGGGCATAGATATCGGTGATGCAGATTTGGTTTTGCAGTACGGTTCGCCTCATCAGGTTTTTAGGTTGATCCAAAGAGTAGGGAGATCAGGCCATTCTGTGGAAGGCGTGCCGAGGGGGATTTTGTTCCCGCTCGATTTTGACGATTATTTGGAATCGCTCGCGATCTTGTCGTTTGTCGGAAGCGGTTGGATGGAGAGCAAGAAAATCGAGAAGGGAGCGCTCGACGTAATAGCGCACCAAGTCATCGGTCTTCTTCTTGAAAACTACAAGATGCATTATGAAGAAATACACAATGTGTTTGCAAATTCCGGCGCTTACGGCATAACAATCGACAAACTGAAGATGATACTGCTGCAACTTCACGCAGAGTCGCTTTTGTTTTTCAATCAGGACGGGACTGTCAAGGTGAGGAATCGCGCTCGCGATTATTACTATTCTTATCTCTCGACAATTCCAAAAACAAAAAAATTCCTCTTGGTGGATTCAAGCTCGAACAGGAAAATCGCTTCTCTGGACGAGGAGTTTGTCGGGAATCTTGCAGTAGGCGATAACTTCCTTTCAAAGGGCCAGGTTTGGGAGGTTCTTGACATAACCGACGAAGAAGTCCGGGCTGCGCCGGGCAGCGCTTTGGACATTGTTATCCCGTCATGGATAGGCGAAGACATTCCTGTTGCAAGAGAAGTCGCGCAGGCAGTTGGCGAGCTTCGTCGCTTGAAAAGAAAAGACAAGATAATTCCTGATGATAAAACCGTTGTCATAGAAGTCGTGAGCGATGTTGTCGTCGTTCATTGTTGTTTCGGCAACAAGATAAACGAGACCTTGGGCAGGGTATTTGCTTACGAGATATCAAAGATCATAGGCGAAAGCGTTCGGGCAGTGAGCGACGCTTACAGGATAATGATAAAACTTCCTTTTCCAATTCCGGCCGAGAGGCTTGCCAAGACTTTTTTGGCAATCGGCAATGTCAAAAGGAGAACAGAAGAGAGTTTGAGAAACTCGAACCTGCTAAAGTTCAAGTTCACCAATGTCGCGAGGATGTTCGGCTTGATAAGCGAGGATGCGACAGTAAGTCAAAGCTTTATAGATACTCTTAAATACTCTGTCGTTTACGAGGAGACCTTGCGTTCTGTTCTTTTCAGGTATTTTGATTGCGAGGGCGCCCAAGGCGTAATGGAAAAGATAAAGAAAGGAGAAATCTCTCTTGTAGTTGACGAGAGAAAGGAGCCGAGCTTTTTCGCGCTTGTTGGCATGAACAGGATTTCAGCGCGCGAGGCGATCGGCGTTTTCGAGCCCCGCGAGAAGATGATCCTCGCGTTGAAAGAAAAGGTTCTGTCTTCCACTGTTGAATTGGTTTGCTTGGAGTGCGGCGCAACGCGGTTTGTCTATCTGGCAACAGCAGAAGACGATCTGAGGTGTCCGAGATGCGGCAGGAGATCTCTAGCCATAAAGAAGAAATCAGAGGAAGAGACCGAAGAGACCGCAGAATTGATAAGAAATTACGGGAAGCGGGCCCTGATCGCCCTGTCAGTTTATGGCATAGGGCCAAAAACCGCAGAAAGGATATTGCGAAGGTTGCACAAGGATGAAAATTCTTTTTATCTAGATATCATAGATGCGCAAAAAACATTTGTTAAAACGAAAAAGTACTGGAAGATTTAGGTGGTGCTTATGGAGATGAAGGAAAGGGCAGAGAAGGATGTAAAAAAATTAAAGGAGATAATCGCCGAGTTCGAACTTCTCGATCTGCACGAGAAGTACCATGATGCTTACGAATGGGCAAAGAATTATTTGAAAGACGCAGAGCATTTCTTCGCCAAAAAAGATTATTTCAGCAGTTTTGGTGCTGCGAATTATGCTTATGGGATAATAGACGGCATACTGATAATAGAAAAGAAAAAGTGAGTCAGCTTATCGAGACTTTTTTCACTCCCTTTATCTTCAGGAATTCGTTTATCAGGTTTCCCGGAATCTCTTTCTCAGTTATTATCGTCAGTTTCGGGTTTTTTATCACTGTTGGATCATCTGCGTGTACCTGCTTTATGCTTATGTTTTTTGATGCGATTAGTGCAGCAGCAGAAGACAATATTCCCGGCCTATCTGCGTCTGCTTCTATCTCCACCAGCCCATAACCCAAATAACGAGCGACATTTTTCAAGAACGCACCTGCTGGCCAGATATTCTCAAAGAGTTTTTTCAATTCCTTGTCGTCCTTGATCGTTTTTATTGTTGCCTTCACTACTCTTCGGTCAACGCCTACTGCTTTCGCAAGCGCAGTATCTTTCACTTCAACGTCTCCGCAAAATATCCTCTCCCCGCCTATTCTCAATCCAAGTTCTATGATCTTCTTTGCTACCATCTGTTGCGCTGGAAAATCCTTGAATTTCTTTTCTAAATAAGCCCACATGTCTGAATGTCAGCGCTAAGGTTTAAAAATATTTCTACTATAAAGTATATATATGTGCTATAATGAACAAAAAAATACATTATAGTACTTATGTGAAATATTAGTGTGGAAGATTGATGAGGTGTAAAAAATGAATGTGATTGTGAAAAAAGAAGAAAAAGCAGGACAAGACAAAGAAAGAGTGCCGTTGGGCGGCAGTGAATACGGTGGTTTGAGCAAAGCAGCAGCCAATTTGAGAAAGATCAGAGAGAAAGAACCAATAAAAAACGAGCCTTTAAGCGAAGGTCTGCGCGATTTTCTGGGCTGCTGATTTTTCGTTTTCAGTTTTTGCTTTTGCCTTCTTTTTGCTTTTGAGCGCCTTTGCTGTCATTCCGATATAATTTAAAAATCTGTTTACTTAAACTTAATGGTAATACTCAATTTAGTTTAATGTTCAGTGCGAGGGATAAAATGGGTTCAAAGCCGAGAAAATGGAAGAAGAAGAACAAGATGCGATGGAAATGGGTAAAGAAGAAAAGGAAAAGATTGAAGAGAAAAATGAAGAGAAGAGTGGGCGAGCTTTAGCTAGCCTTAGCCTAATCCTTGTTTTTTAATTTTTCAACAACCTCGAATATCTTGTGGTCCTTAGAGACCTTTACATAATTTTTTATGAAAGCGAGGAATATCAGCGGTTTTTCTATTATGCATTCGCCCTTTTTTCTTTTTGTCTTGAAGCCGAGCCGCAGCAGCATAAGCTCGTCTTCGTTGTTTAATTTTGCAAGAGAAACCACTCCATTTTCATCTATTTTTCCAACAGCATCAAACAAGCCTGCGAGATAATTTGCCGCGTATTCGTTCAGGTACTTGAAGCGTTCAAGTTGTTCCTTTTCAACTTCCCCGAAGAATTTTTTGTAAGCCGTATGATAAAAATAAACTCTCTTCCCGTCTGTCAGGAGCTTTTCAGGGGTTGTCAGTTTTTGTTCAAGCACTTCTTTGGAGAATGTTTCAAGAATCTTTTGGTCTCCGTGAACGCCAAGTCCCTCGAAGGATCTTATTTTTCTCCAAAGACCTATGAGATAAGCTAGCTCTGGTGTTAGTTTTATCTTCAAGGTCTCACCTGGCAGCGAGCTTTTTCTCTTCTTTTTTTTCTTGTTTTTTTTCTGGTTCGTTCGTATTTTCAAACTTTTTGACAGGTATGATCTTTTTTTCAGTTTCGCCGCTGCTTATAAAATTCTTTATCTCTTCAGCCAACAAATCGTCTATGTGTTTTGACACCCATCTTGTGGTTTTCTCAGAAACCCCGGCTTTTTTTAATATCGAGCGAAGGGCGTTTGCGTCTTCGTCAGTGAACGGCGGCTTTCCTGCCTCTATCCTCTCGCTTGCCTTCTCGAACAAATCGCCGACTTTCTCTATTTCCTTTGCCCCGCCTGCTTTCATTGCCGAGATCAAACCGGCCGCGAGTATCCTGTTCCTCTTCCCATCTCTTGCGAGCAATCTTTCCAATTTTTTCAAATCGCGAGGTGCCAAGCCGCCTTTTTTGGCTGCGTCGATTACTCTTTTCGCGAATGCAGCGAACGAATCAAAAACCATATGAACCGATTTATTTACATCAACAATATTATTAAATATTTTTAGTGAGCACTAAAAAGCATGGAATACCAAATAGACATACCTAAAGTAAAAAAAATGCACGGCAATATCTGGGAGAACATAAAAAAGACATTCTCGTTTAGAAAGGGATTTGGCGAGCCATTGCCAATATTCGGCCATTACGGCGGGTTGTTTCAATGCGGCAGCGAGATATTGGTTATGCACACTGATGGTGTCGGCACCAAGGTGCTGGTCGCTCAGGAACTTGGAAAATACGATACTGTCGGCATAGATGCAGTGGCGATGTCGGTCAACGACATTCTCTGCGTTGGCGGCGAGCCACTGGTTGGCGTTGACTATCTTGCGCTTGCAAAGGAAGACGCCGAGTTAGTGGAAGAGATAACAAAAGGCCTGGTGAAAGGTGCCGAGGAAAGCAATTGCGCTATTATAGGCGGAGAAACAGCGATAATGCCTGACATAATAAAGGGTGGCGAGAAACCTTTTGATCTTGCGTTTACCGTGGTCGGTCGAATAAAAAAGCAGATATACGGGAACGAGATCGCGCCAGGCGATGTTATCGTTGGCCTTGCGAGCAACGGGCTGCATAGCAACGGCTACACCCTGGCAAGAAAGGTCCTGACATCGAAAGAATGGAAGGAAGAAATGCTAAAGCCCACGAAGATATACGCAAGCGCGGTTCTTGAGATGATAGATGTCTGCGATGTCCACGGGATAGCGCACATAACAGGCGGCGCGTTTACGAAAGTGGTGCGACTAAACGACAATGTCGGTTATGAAATAGAACTGCCAGAACCAGAAGGCATATTCAAGGAATTGTCGAAATCGGTTGAACTTGAAAACATGGTGAAGACCTTTAACATGGGGATTGGAATGCTCGTCATTCTTCCGCAAGATCGGGCAGAGACTATAATAAACATCGCAAAGAAGCACGACATCGATGCTGATATAGTCGGAAAGATCACGGCAGAAAAAGGTGTCGTCGTAAAATGCAAGGATAAAAAAATAAAAATTGTCTAATTGGTTGTCGATTGCCTAATTGGTTGTCTAATCTCGCTTACCTTTTTCAATTAAGCGAGCGGATATTATTTCTGCGCTTCCGCGGATTCCATCCCAGGTTATTCTCCATTCTTCTATCGCTATCCTTTTCTTGAAGAGTTCTGCGTCAGCCACGAAGGTTTCTGCTTCTCCTCCCTCGAAAAATGTATGAACATACTTTGGGTGCTTGAAATCAGGCGTCAATCTTTTTCCGAGCATCTCTCTTGTCATTCCTTCTGCGGCAACGCCAGTTATGTAAATCTCCATTGTTTTTACCATTTCCCAAAAAACGCTTTCATCTGCGTGCCAAAGCGGGGCATAACTCTCGATGTTCAGTTTTTTCGCGATTTCGTCTATTCTCGTCTTTTGATAGCTGCTCGCCACCGCTCCGCTTACGACTGCGTCTGCGTTTAGCGCTCTTATCTTTTTTTCCAATCTTTCTGCCCAGTTCTTCTCGCTCGCTTCCAGATAATGATACTCCAAACCGAGCGCTTCTGCTTGCAACGATGTCCATTTTACATTCTGATGATGGAACATCATCGAATAAGGTTCTGGCCTTATGTTGAGAAGCACGACTTCGTAATCTTTCCTCATCGCCCATTGCGCTGCATAAGTGCTGTCTTTTCCGCCAGAGAACAAGCAAACGACACGCATATTTTTATTTCACACGGAAGAAATTAAAACATGCACGCGAGAAAGATAAAAAACATAAAAGCGGTAATCTTTGATCTCGATGGCACTCTTTATCGAGGGATGAAGGCGATAGATGGAGCGAGCGAGTGCATAAAGCAGCTCAGGGCCAAAGGAATCGGCGTCTTCTTTTTATCGAATGCTGGTACAAACAAAAGGGAAGAAATGGCAGCGAAAATCCGCTCGATCGGCATAGAGGCAAGGGCAGAGGAGATATACAGCAGCGCATACGGCGCGGCAAGATACATAATTGAAAAATACGGAAAGGGAAGCGGTTTCTACGCAGTGGCTGAGAAAAGCATGATAGAGGAACTCGAAAGCTTTGGGCTTGTTTATGATGAAAATACGCCAAAGGCAGTAGTCGTCAGTCTTGATAGGACAGTGACCTATGAAAAAATAGCAAAGGCATACCTGCTGATCAAGAAAGGGGCAGAGTTTATCGCGACGAACAAGGATCCAGATTATCCTGTCGAAGATGGAACCCGGCCGGGCGCTGGCGCGATTGTCGGTGCTGTCGAGGCTTCGGTAAGGCAAAAACCAGTTTTGATCGGCAAACCAACAACTCGGTTGATATCGTGGTTGCTGAAAGATAATGACTTGAAAAAGAAGGATGTTGTCCTGGTTGGAGATTCACTGATAACCGACATCTCGCTCGCGAAAAAAATCGGCATAAAATCCGTTCTTGTCTTGACCGGCATAGCAACCAAAGAAGAAAAAATGTTTAAAACCGTCAAACCTGATTTTGTCATAGAGTCAGTGAAGGATCTGCCCTCGATTATAGAATAATCTATAAATTTTATATCTTGCCAACCAGTTCTAGTGATGGGCTTAATGTTTTTTTACCAGGTTCCCAACTTGCAGGGCAAACTTGTCCTGGATGCTCACGTACAAATTTCGCTGCTTCTAATTTTCTTAATATCTCTTTCACACTTCGTCCGATGCTGTTGTCATGCAGCTCCATGTATTTTACTATGCCATCCGGATCAATTATAAATGTAGCCCTCGTCGAAATGCCTTCGTTTTCAATATATGTGCCAAACTGTCTGCATACCTTTCCTGTTGGATCGGCAAGCATTGGATATTTTATTTTTTTTATGGCTGGTGAGACATCGTGCCATGCTTTGTGAACAAAAACAGTGTCTGTGCTTATGCTCATTACTTCAGCGCCTAGCTTTTTGAATTCGTCGTATTTTTCTGCCAGTTCCTCAAGTTCTGTAGGACAGATAAATGTAAAATCTGCAGGATAAAATGCTAGTACCAGCCATTTTCCTCTAAACTTAGACGTATCAATTTTTTCAATCTTGTTGTTTTGGTATGCGTCCAAAACAAAATCCTCTATTTTTTCTCCTATTCTTACCATTCTAACACCCCATTTTACAATTTTTGTTTGCTTTTTTATGAGTTAGTTTTTAAAACCTTTTAGTTCGAAATATAAACCAGTGAAAATATGGACAAAAGAGATGAAAAGATAATAGAACTTCTTATGGACAATAGTAGGATCTCGTTTACTACCATCGCGGAAGAACTCGGGATTAGTGAGACTGCTGTAAGAAAGAGGATGAAAAAACTAGAAGAAAGCGGCATTATCAAAGCGTATACACTACTTGTCGATCCTTTCTTAATTGGTTATGATGGTGTGGCATTGGTCGGTATAGACACCACCCCAAACAAGCTTCTAGAGGTTTTTGAAAAAATAAAACATATAAAAGAAGTTCGCTACGCTGCTCTTTCGAGTGGAGATCATATGATTGTCTTTGAGGTATGGTGCAAAACAAAAAAGGAATTAAAATCACTATTAAAAGACATTGAACGAATTGACGGCATTACAAGAGTTTGTCCTGCAATTCTATTAAAACACGTGACGTGACATAAATAACTTTAAACTGCAGATCGAGCGCAGAAAGGCAAGATTTTAAAATCAAATGACGAAATTAGTTTTATGACTTCTGTTGAATTTAAGATTTTGAAAGACCTGAGTAAATTGAAAAACCCATCCATCGTCGTCGGTTTCCCCGGAACCGGTTTGGTTGGGAGTGTTGCCGCAGCTCACTTGATCGATGCGTTGAAACTCGATTTTGGCGGTTATATCTCGAGCGACGAGTTCGCTCCGCTTGCCGCTATTCACGATTATACCCCAATGCCTCCAGCGCGCGTTCATTATTCTGAAAAATACAACTTGATCCTCATACTTTCAGAGATGTCTGTTCCGGTTTCTTTGGCATCGCCATTGGCAGACTCAATATTCGATTTTGCGAAATCCCTGAATTCCAAAAAAATAATAAGCGTAGGTGGAATATCGCTCAAAGAGGGCAAGAACGAGGTTTATGTGATCGCCACTCAAAAAGAGATAACAAAAGAGATAACCGATAGAAAAATTGCCAAGCCTATAAGAGAAGGTGCGACCACTGGCGTTACCGGTTTGCTCTTGTCAAAAGGTGCTATGAACGAATTCCCTGTAATCACCCTGCTTGCTGAATCAGCAGAGGAATACCTGGACGCCGATGCAGCCTCGCGAGTTTTGAAAGCATTGTCAAAACTGCTAGATATAGAAATAAACACCGCGCGATTGGACAGAGAAGCAAAAGGCACGAAAGAAGCCTTAATCAAATCAAAAATCTCCAAGCGCGGGCCAACTGTTGAGGAAGGCGCCGGCGGCAGTATGTACGGCTAATCATTCTTTAATAACCTCGGTTTTTCGCACGAACTAAACGCTGTTTCTAAACGTTTAGAAGCGCAGTTGCTGAGTCGTATGAAGAGAACGAACATCATTCTCGAGTTTTTCTGTCCAGCTTAAGGGCATAGTTACTGAACGATGTTTAACTCTTGAGAATTTTCTCAGGACAGAAGCATTTGCTAATGAGTTAAACATCGTTGATGCCCTATCTCTGAAGATATCCTCCAGAGATATGCTGCTTATATTCACAGCATTTAAACTTGATAGTAAGCAGCGCTACCGCTTAACTTAATGCCTGACTGTTCTTAATGCTTGACTGCCTTTTCTTTTTCCTCAATGTTCAGTATGTACTCCACTATGCTCGCGTAGGCCGGCCTTGACAGAAGATAACCCAAAAGCGAACCGAGTATTGTCGAGATGGCGAAGCCTATTATTTCAACGACAACCACGCCCGAGATTATCTTCGAGAACAACAATGGCAGCATCGACAGGGTTGCTACTATCACGTTGGTTTTTATTATTTGGAACGCAACATTGCTTTTTTCTTCCACATCGCGCTCGTCTTTTTTCAGCAATTCATCAGTAATGACTATCTGTGCGTCTATTCCGACACCTATTGCAGCAAGGATACCTGCTATCGCAGCCAGATCTATGGTGAACGAACCGAGGATGGAAATCAATATCACGAATTCAGAAAGGCTGATCACTATTATCGGCAGTGTCGCTCTTATGTTTTGATAGCGAATACCAACTGCCAAAGAAATTATCAATAGCGATACGGCGATGCTGATCAAACTCAAGTTCAAGAATTCTTCGCCCAAGGCGGCAGGAACAGTCGTTCGCGAACCCAACGTTATTCCAACAGGTAGCGAACCTCCCTTGAGTATGGACTCCATATATTGCATTTTTTCTTTTGCGACTATTGTTTTTTGAGCAGATGGTACATCGCCAACGCTCCCGGTAATGGCGAAATTGTAAACTGGTATTCCGTTAGTAAGCCCGACATTCAATATCGGCGAGGACAGCAGACCCACAGCCTCCAATTTTTCAACAAGAAGCACGCCGGTTTGCGTTCTCATAAATTCCGGCTTGATTGTCTTATCATCGAACTCTTTCACAACATAACCAAGTTCTTGGAGTTTTGTCTTGTACTCCGCAGAAGCGTTCTTGCTTATCAGCGCAAGAGTGTTGTTCGTTCTTGGTCCTAGCGCAGTGATATTGCCTTCACTGGAATTTGAAAAAACATCATCCAAGATATAAACGTTTATCGTTCTTCCTTCGTCCAATTTAAGTGCGCTTCTTAAAGCAGCGAGCGTTTCCTTCTCGCCAGAATCGTTAAGCATTGCCGAGCGCAGTTCTTTTCTCGTATAGAACAAGTCAGCGTCTATCGGTCTGTCAAGGAACATATAAACCGGATAATCAGCTTTTCCTTTTGCTGCCTTTGCGAATGTTTCTGCTCCTTCCCTATCAACCATGAAGCTTACGCCCCAATCAGCGCCGCTTCTTAAAAGGGACTGTTGGTCCATCGGTCCGATTGATTTTGAAAATATGTGCTCGCCGCTTATAGCAACCTTTCCGTCCACCACTCCCCAATAAACACCCTTGTGAGACAAAAGATCCTCGATTGTTTTTATGCGTTGCTCGTCGCTTGTTGGTATCTCAACATTTATCTGGTTGTTGCCCACTGCCCTGACTTTTACTTCAGAAAGGCCAAAGGCACCTGCCCTTTCCTTTATTATGGAAACCATCTTTGTCATAGTTGCGTCGTCGACAGGTTGGTCCAACATTACAGGTATTCTGGTGCCTCCCTTGAAATCAATGCCGAACTTGAGGCCATTCGCGCCTATGTTTACAAATGAAAGAAGGACAAGAAAAGCAAGCCCGGCAATTTTTATGTGTTTTTCTTTCCAGAGAAGGGAAAAAGCGCCGAATATTATTATCGAGAAAATCTCTATGATGCCGGAGTAAGCCGACCAGTAGACAATTGCAGCGGCAAACATCAAGAAAATTGCGAACAAAAATAAGAATTTATTATCTTTTAAGAGGTTCATTTTTTCACCTTTTGCCTTCAACATACCATAATAGAATTACCGCGTTTATTCCCCAAGTAGCGAACATATCGCCGACTAAACCAGCAAGAGCCACTGAAGATATCTCGTAGTAAGTGCTGATGTGCGTGATGCTCGCCAGCGCGAACAAAGTGCCAAACGATATTATCGCCATAATGCTCATCGTCAAACCAGTTTTCATCGAGTCGTATGCCTTTTCTCTTGGGTCGCCTTTCTGTTTAATCATCCTGCTTGTCAGCAGTATATCCGTATCAAGCGAGAAACCGACTATCATCAAGAGAGCCGCAAACGATGCAAGCGTGAGAGGGATTCCGAAAAATCCCATCGCGCCAAGCGCTATAATTATGTCGCAAAAAGCGCCCGTGATCACCGCAATGCTTGGGATAAACGTTCGGAAAGATAAAAATACGAAGAGCGATGAGAGTATCGCAGAAACGAGCGCAACCTTCAATGCTGTCTCTATGAAACTCGCGCTCAACAACGGGCTCACAGTTTTTATCGAGATGTTTTTGTATTTTATGTTTTTGTCTATCGGTGTTATGATCGATTTTTCGTATTTCGCGTATACCTCCTTGTAAGCTGAACGAATGTTCTTGTCTAGTTGGTTTACGCTCGCGTTCTCTTGTTTCTCGTATTTTAAGCCGGCTATCGCATACATTTCTTTTACCATGCTCTCTGCCTTCTCGTACTCTGCCTTATACTCGGATTTTTTCGATTCGTTCTGCTGGGCTTCCACCTCGAGCGTGCTTACGCGGGGCAATAAAGAATCGAACTCCGCTCTTAACTTTTCAGCAGCAATCAAGTCGTTGCTCTGCGGCAGTTCTATCTCCAATCTTTGGCCCGCCGTGGTATCGTATAACTTCAAATCTGCTTTCAAACCATCGGCTTCGAGAGCAGTCTTCAGCTGGCTGACATCGGCTATCTTTTCCTCCAAATCCAATGATATCAAGGTACCGCCGCTGAACTCGACACCGAGTTTTATGTTCGGGATAAACATAACCGCAATCGCCAAGAGCGCAAGGGGCACTACTGCCAACAATCTGTAATCCTTTATATTGTATATATTTGGAAAATTCATAGTCTAACCTTTTTCATAATTAAATTTTTTATTTATTCTTTTTTCTTTATGCTATATAAAATTTTCTTTATTTCTATATAAAATGTTAAATCGTTTTCATCGCAAGCGCTTAAAAATCTACCGAAAAGACCGGCTCGCCCAGATACCTACAATTAAGAGTATTAAGAAAAATGATAGAACAAGTCGAACTGAATTATAAAAAACAATAAGGCTTATTCTTAATCTTCTTAGCTGTGATAGTGTTTTATGATAGTTCAAACAATCTTAATATAACCTTCTTTCATCATTGCGGAAAGGATGTTTATCCCCTTCTTCTTTCTCTCAAATTCCTCTTTTGTGAGTGGTATGAGGTCAATTCCAGTACTCCAGTCCCAAAATTTAACTAGTTCTCTTATCCTGAATATTGGTTTCATATCTTTAAAATCATCAGAAATTACAATTGCATCAATATCGCTATGACTTTTCAGCGCCTCTCCTCGTGCACAGCTTCCGACAAGAAAAATATTAGTTATTCTGAATTTCTTGGTTATTTTCCTGTAAAATGCTCTGAGCATCTTTACTGCTTCTTTAGTTTGCTTTTCACCCACTGTAACACCTTTTCAGTATACTTCAGATAATCCTCCACCGCTTCCTTCACGTATTGCCTGTAAGGTACTTCGTCGAAAACATCAGGATATCGCGTTGCTACAAAATCAGTAGACAAATTCTTGAGGAAAAAAATGTATTTGCTTGGTATCCCAACTTCGTGGCCTAAATAAACCAATGAATGTGTGGATGGTGCGACATCTCTCTTCTTTTCTTGATAAAGCGCTTTAAGAGCCTTTTCTACAGCTTGCTGGCAGAAAAATGCAACTACATACCATTCTTTCAACTGAAAGTTTTTCTTTGCAACTTCGAAGTCTTTGTCTGCTTGTTCAAGCCACATTGCAGAATCTTTTCTCATAGTATCTTTCTTCCATACTAAATTTTAAAACCTTAACTCAAGTTGAATCAACCTAAACCAACTCTAATAAGTTACTGAACTAATAAATTTTCTGTTCGTGTTTTGTGGCTTTGTACTAGATATTTTTTCGTCTTAAAATTTGTTTTTTTATTATTTTAAGTATATGTTTGTGGTTAAAATTTAAGACAAAATACAGTTTTTCATTTTAAATTTGTATAATAATAACAATTTTTTTGACAAAATGTATAAATAGTTCATAGTATATATAATAAAAACGGGGTGGTTGAAATGGTTTGTTTTTTAAGTTTATTTTCAGCAAATGAAAAATTAAACATTGATCATCTAAAGGAGGAATATGTCAGCGCAAAGACCAGACTTGAAAGCATTGCAAGATTAAGCTACAATGATTTTAGTCAGAAGCAGGATGGGATCATTGACGCTGTTATAAAAATCAGAGACGCCTTGCTCTCGGGTGTTGCGCTTACGCCAAACGAGAAGATCGAGATCATTCGCTTGGTAAACCAAGCAAAGATTAAATCCGCGGCGCTTGGCACAAATGACGGCTACAAGACATTCCAAATAATCGATTCCCTGTCTGAAGACATAAGAAGATATCTATAACGGTGTTTTTATGCAAAATGTAGTCGTTTTGGCAGATGAAAGGCCAAGTCTTTTGACAGACATCTCTTACATATTGTCCAAAGAAGGTATAAGAATGGAAAACATGTGCATAGAAGCGGCAGGCGGCAAGACTGCGATTTCGATAAGCGTGCGTGATGGCGCCAAGGCGAAAGAGGTTTTGGCGAAGAACGGCTTTGAAGTGGTAGACAAGAACACTATGGTTCTTAGGGTTCCTGATTACATAAAAAAGATAGATTACATAAAAAACAAACTCGCCCAAGAGAAGATAGCGTTGAAACAGATGAAAATAATAAGTTGCAGCGAAGATAAGGGCCTTGTGGCTGTTTTGGTAGACAAACCACGAAAGGCGTTCCGCTTACTCAACGAGTTTGTTTTGTCGGTAGACTGATTCTTTTTTCTTCTTTTTTTTCTCGTTTTGTTCTTTTTCTGACGATTTCTCTATAGGATCTTATTATGTCATCAGGCGTTGCTATCTTCTTTTGTTCGATAAGATGGCCCATCTCTTTTTCTTTTGTCAAAAGATAATTTTCGCTGTGCGGAGTTGCGCCTACGAATATCGGTATCCTTTCAACTTCGAAACCGTATTTCTTCAATTGTTCTATTTTGTCAGGATTGTTTGTAAGCAGCGCCAGCGCCTTAACCCTGAAATATTCAAGAATGAAGGCTGCCGGCGCAAAATTTCTCTCGTCAGGTTTGAAACCAAGCGCGATGTTCGCTTGAACAGTATCGTATCCTTTATCCTGAAGAGAATACGCCCTGATCTTATTTGCGAGCCCAATCCCCCTGCCTTCCTGATCTAGATAAACAAGAATGCCGCCTACCTGCCCTATCGTGCTTAATGCAATGTCTAATTGCGGACCGCAATCGCATCTCAACGATCCAAAAACTTCACCAGTGAGGCATTTTGAATGTACTCTGACTAACGGCAGTTCTTCGTCGTAGTTCTTGAAAATGGCAAGGTGCTCAAGCGTTATCTCCCTGCCGTTCGTCTTTTCTTCCTTGAAAATATACATCTCGAACTCGCCGTATTTTGTCGGTATTGTTGCCTTTGCATAAAACTCAATCATATCCCTTTAACACCTCTGAGAGCTCTACTGCTGCTTCTACCGCTCGCTTCGCATACTCTGCTGCCCTTTCTTTGGCAGCATCCCAACTGGCATTGTGGCCGATTATACCGAAGCCGATAGGCTTCCTCATCTCAAGCGATAGCGCGCTTAACCTAGTTGCAATTGTTTTTGCTATCACTTCGTCGTGCGCGGTTTCGCCTTTTACAACAGCGCCTAACACCGCTACGCAATCGACTTTTTTCTCCATCAGCAATTTTTTTGCGGCCAATGGAATTTCAAAACTTCCCCTTACCGGGATGACCGAGAATACATCTGCATCTTTTTCTTTCGCAGTCTTTTTTGCAACCTCGAGCATCTCGCTTGTTATCTCGCTATTGAAAGTCGCGACAACTATCCCTATCGTTATCCTCTTTCTTTTTCCAGGTACTATCTCGCCCTCGTCTTCTTTTCCCTGTCTTATTCCTTTCCCAGCATTTTCTATCAGCTTCTGCGGCGATTTGACCAACCAAACAGCGTTCTGCGCGTGCTTTCTTATCCTGTTGTCGCATATCGAAAAAAATTCTTCCTCGCTCCACGCCTCGTTTTCGTGCACGAAAACTTCTATTATGTGCTTGTTTGTCATCAGTTTTGCCTGCTGAATTCCTAAACTCGCCTCGTGCGCGCAGATGGTGTCGATAGGCGCGCCTCCGACCATTCCCAATGCCATCGCGATGTCGCAACCGCTGTCAAGCAATTTTTTGCATTCCACAGGAAGATCCTTTACGCCAGGCACGGTCTTGCGAACAATCTCGATATCAGGGTATTTTTTCAACTCGTCTATCGCGATCGCGCCCATGTTCACCCGAGCAAACATCGTATCGACAACAGCTATCTTCATAAAATTTCCTCCATTATGATTTTTCCTTCAACAAAAACAATCCCGTTCTTTTTTGCAAAGCGCGCAACCTCGTCTTTTTTCAGTGCTGTTCCTTCGCCGAGCATCTCGCACAAGACAACCGCTTCGGTCAGCCCTGCTTTTTCCGCTATTGCAGTTGCAAGCTCTGTATGGCCCTGCCGATTTTTCAACCCCCGGCTTCTTAGGAGAAAAACATGGCCCGGCGAGTAAAAATTTTCAACAAGGTAATTGTAAGGTTTTTCATCGCGTACTGCTCTTTCTATCTCTCTTATCGTAAGCGCCCTGTCATTATCTGTTATTCCGGTGTATGTCTTTTTGTGATTGACCGAAAACGAAAACGCAGGTTCATCGCCGTAAGGCGCTCGCTTGCACGCAATCTCTCCAAAGCCGGCATTGCGCAACATGTCCGTGTAAAACGGAAGCTTCAACGAATCAGCCTCCCTGCTGCCCAACGCTACACATATGAGTCCTCCTGCCTCTGTTCGCATTTTCCTTATCTTTTCTGGAGTTGCAAATGCTGCGTGGAATATCAGATCAGCTTCGCCTTCCCTTTCATCGCCGTCGTAGATGATTATGAAATCGCCCTTTCGCAGGCTCGCGCAAGCGCTTCTTAATTCGTCCATAATCAGCAATATCAGGCATTACATATTTATTTGTATCTACAAAAATTTTTGTTGAAGTGCCTTGATTGTCTCTCTTATTACCTCTCTCACGCCTTCTCTTGCATTGCGCGGAACAAAGCCGAGCTCCTTTCTTGCGAGCGAGCAGTCAAAAGGCCTGTCGAAATATAAAATAGCGATATGCTCCCGCGTTATCTTTGGTTTTCTATTTTGCAGCATTGCGATTTTTTCCTCGAAAAATGCCGCCGCGTTTGCAAGCCAGAATGGGATGTGTTTTTTTGGTTGTTCCACCCCGAGCTCTTTTGCCGCAATCTCGTAGACCTCACTTTGGCTTATCCTCTCTCCGACAATGTTGTAAACGCCAGCCCGCGCCTTTAACGCAAGATAGAAAGCATTGGCAACATCGTCGATATGCACAAATGGGATGACATTTTTGCCATCGCCTATTACATACATCTTCCCTTTTTTTATCCGCTCCAGTATTCTCGCGTAATCCTCGGAAGGTGAATAAACCGTTCCTATCCTGAGGATAACTGTGTTCGGATGCGCTGCCAATATTTTTTCAGCATTGTATTTTGAAATCGCATAATCAGAATCAGGATTTATCGGAGTTGTTTCCACGACTGGTTTTTGCAAAACCCTTTTTCCATAAACAGAAATCGAAGAAGCGTGGATTATCTTTGCTTTTTTTGGCACTGCTTCTACTATGCTTTTGACTAACTCGACATTCGCTTTTTCAAGTTCGTTCTTGTCATAGGTCTTGACAGAACCCGCGGTATTGATTACTATCCTTGCATTGCGCAAGGCTTTTTGCAAAGCAGTGGGCGAGAAATCGCAGACGATCTCGTTTTTTAAGCCGCTCTTCTTTCTGACGAGCGGAATAACATTCACGCCTTCCTTGACTAACTTGTTATATACTGCAGAGCCTATGTTTCCAGTTGCGCCTATGATATAAATTCCAGTCATGATCATTCCTTTTTATACTTCTTCGCTATCTCGCTTATTTTTTTGTCTATCTTTTTTTCTGCTTCCAACCTCTCGAATTCGTATTCGTTCAGATCAACCATCATCTTGTCTGCGAGCAGCGGATGAACCTCTTTTATTTTTTTGTAAATCTCCTGCGCGACTTTTCTGTAATCCCTGTGGCCGTGTTGCGTGCTTCTTATCTCGCAAAGGTGGTATGCCTCTCGTAGGTTCATCGTTACTATCCAGCGCAAGCGATAGGCCAATGGAACTATGTACTGCGCTTGTTGCGGATAGCGGGCGCTTATCTTCTCGTAGTTGTTTTTAGCATTTTCCATCGCGTCCTTGAATTCATTTTCATAGCCGGCGTCTATTATTTCGTGAGGAATGTCGTAGCCCAAGTTTGTGCTCAACAACTGCCTCTGTTGCGTCAGTACCCTGTGCCTGTGCAGATCGCGATATGCGCCGAAGTTCGTGCAAATCTCAAAGGTATAATGAACACGTTCAAAGCCCCTGCCTGGTTTGTGCCTCCTGTTCTTTCTCTCGTTCAAGTGCGCTTCTATTACCTTTTTCATTTCTTCTTCGTTCATTTTTCGCGCTATTCCTTCCAATTCTTCGAGCGAGAGTTTGCTGTGAGGATAGAGAGCAGCCGCTATTACCTTTGGATACGCTTCTTTGTCATAGTCAAGCAACTTTACCATCTCTTGTTCTGCCGAAGATCCTGATGGTGCAAACTCTGCAGTCTTTTTCGCGCTCGTTCTTATGTATTCCTGCATCTCTATTCCGTGCTTCTCGCTCGCCCGCTTGACAAAAGACGGGATAACTGTTTTAAGTTCGGTCTCCATCTCTCTCGCTAACACTCGCAATTCCTCCAACTCGCTTGCGTAGAGTTTAGTTATCAGGTACTCAAAGCCCCTTCCATTGCCGAACAAGCCGACATTTGTAAGCGTGGCCGCAGGCAACAGTCCTCTTAAAATGTCGCAGGTTTTTGCTCGCAATACTGCTTCATATGCCCTATCGCTTAAATCCCCCCTTTCCAATTTCTCTGCGACAAATTTTGATATCTTTGGTATGAGCGCCGAGTAAGTCTCGAAGCATTTGTCGCAAGTTGCCTTGTATTCATCCGGAAAGTTTGCCATGAGAAGAGGCTCCTTGTAATAAAGCCACTCGCCATCTACCTTCTTGTCAAAATAAACATAACGCGTGGATTTCTCCAATGGGGATATCCCGATTCTGCTGTCTTCTATGTATTTTGTCGCAATTATCGAGATATTCTCCAATGCGATATGCGCGCCAGCGAGTTCTGCGACCGAGTCATCGCCGAAGCCGACCAAGACCCTGTCGTAAAATTCTTCTGCCTTTTTTGTGAGGATGATGTCGTCTTCTTTGTTCGTGGCAAGTTGCGCTATGTCCAGGTCTTTGTTTCCTATGAATTCGTCAAGCAAGAGCCTTCTCAGGCTTTTTGTGCTTCTGCTGTATCTTGAAAACAGCGCGCCCTTGACAACTTCCGGCAGGTTTTTCAGCACGAAAACATTTTTTTCTGCGTTGCTTACGAATCTCGAGAGCAGCATTTTTTCTTTCTCGTCAAACTGTTCCATAACCCCACGCACCTCAGAACTTATTATACGTCCCATTTTAAAATTCTTATTTTCCCCAACCAATCTGTTTGCTACAAACCAAGATATTTTTTGGAGTTAAACAATTATCGATTAGAGATGCCATCGAATGGAATAATCTATATCTCTCTAAAAATTGCGAACGGGGACATTACATTAAATAATTTAATAGATATTATTCACAGTAAACTAGTTAAGGTGAAGTAATGGAATACATTAAGAGATATAAGTTAAAAAAAGACGGAACTGTTGAAGAGATAAGAGTACCAAAATCCGAAGTAATCAAGTTGATTAATAGATTGTTAAAGGAAGACCGTGAAATGCTTAAAATACTAGCAAAATTATAAAAAAGAGAATGAGCAAAAACAATATGTTTTAATTAGTTTTTGTAATTTATATCCTTACTTTATTGTTGTGGTTCATCTTTGCTACCTTGCCGCGGTAGCTCAGAGCTTCTTGCTGGAAACGCAAGGGCGTGCAATTGGGAGAGCATTCGGCTGAAGCTGAAAAGCGGAAACCGAAGGGTCGTCGGTTCAACTCCGACCCGCGGCATTTATTCTTTTTTTCCGTTGAATTCTTTTTTTAGAACAGCATTTTTTATGTCGTTAATGTCTCTCTCTACTGCTTCTGTGAGGTTTTTGAAAAAAATCAGTGTCTGATCGCTCGTCAGGTACAAAATGCCTTTTATCACCGCAAAAGTTCCAGCAACTAGTGATGATGCGAGTAAGATGTCTTTGCCTGTCGGGGTTATCATGTCAAGATATTTGAGCAAGCCAAGCCCAGCTGCAGTTACCAATCCTAACTTCACGGCAGAGCCGAAGACCTCGCCGAAAAAGTTTTTTAACAGCCTTTTTGAGATTTCAAATTTCATGTCGCTTTTTACCTTCTCCATCTCCTTTTGATTCTCTATGTTCCTTGCGAGCGTTTCTTTCGCCTCTTCTAACTGTTCTTTCCATTCTCTTATTCTCTTCTCAAGTTGAAACATCAACTCTTTTTTTGTATCGTCTACTTCGCATTCATTGCTTTTTTCTTTCATTGTTTCAAGGTCTAAAGAAGCAGCTTCTATGTTGTTTCTGTACATCGCGCATCGTTCAGGCCATCTCTCTAATATTAAATCTCTGTACGTGTACTCTACCAAGCTTTTACCTTTGAATTCTCCGCCATTTTTTTCTGCTTTCTTATCTGATGCCTTCTCCTGAGCATTTTTCAAGTTATTCTCACATCTCATAATTATATTTATTAACACAAACATTTTTATATGTTATTCTATGTTTTTTTCCTGTGTTCTTTATTATTAAAACTAAGCGCATAATAGGAGATATGATAGGAAATAAGAGAAATAGAAAATAATATGTAATTGAAATAAAAAAATAAAATAAAAATTGGGAGTTTACTCTTCCTCTTCTTCCTCTTCCCAGTCTTCCTCTTCCTCGTCTTCGTCTTCCCAATCTTCTTCTTCATCTGCTTTGAAGATTTTCATAATGATCCACCTTTTTGTTTTCTATTTTATATAAACCTTTTTAAATTTTTCTTATTTGGTGTAAGAGTTCAATTTTGGTTTTTTTTATTTTTTTGTTATAATTAATAAAATATTCGGTTCATATATAATACAGATGTTATCAAACAAGTATGAAATAATTTGAGAGAAAGAGAGTGAAAGAGGTCGGAATGGTGGAAGGGAAAATCAAAGAAGGGGGAATAAACAAAACAGCTGACAACGCGAAAGAGATTGCTGAACGGCTTGCTTCAGAAAGAAAATTCAAACAACTCGTTTTATTTGACGAACAACCCTTGCAAACAAAACTTTTGGCTGTTCTCAAAGGAGAAGACAAATACGGAAGGGACGAGTTCGGGAATAAACAAAAAACAAAATCGCCCGGAGCATTTAACGTGAAAATCGTGGAAGGATCGCTCGGCAACAAGGCCCGCTATCCAAAAATGATCTTACTAAAAATGAAAAGGGACAACAGCCAGTTGATCCATTCGTTAGGTCTAAAAGAAATCGAAAAGGATATGAAGAAGGGCAAGGATAGCCCGAAAAAAACAATTACGATCGCAACAGATATCTTCCGAGCCGTCAGGCTTTGCAAGCATCTGCGCGAGGGCTATCAAAAGGAAATCAATGAAAAGAACAAATTCTTGGAAGAGGCAGAATTTTTCAACGCAGAACTGAGCGAGTTGCAAAGAAGAGGCGGCATCAAAGTTGACGAATTAAAAATATTTTTGGAAAAAATTGATGGAGAAAGCGGCTTTATCAAAAAGACTGCTGGTTGGAAAACCGCGGAAAAATTGCTGGCCAAAGATTATCTTGAAGGTGCATCTGATTTTTTGAAAAAGGCTATCGAAACAGATAACGGTTCTGAGCGAAGTCGTTTTGTTGCTGCGGCCTGCGCGAAGATGACCGCATTTAGGAACAGGTTGGGCGAATGGCGCGACAAGAAAATCGGAAAATTCTCAGCGTGGAACTTTCTGCGCGAATGTTCTTTAAGAAAGGTGCGCGATGATTATCTGAAGACGCTTTTTGACGATTTTTTGCGTATCATAAGAAATGAAAAATTGAGATTCGCGGCCGTGACAAATTGGAATACAGATATGCGTTATTACAATATGCTCTTGAAAGCAGAACAGGCAATTGACGAAGGCAAATCATACGGAGAAGTGCGGGCATTGCTAGTTGAGCTTTACAAGATCTCAAGATACTCCAGAATAAAAGATGACGTAGTCCGCATAGGAAAACTCTTAAAAGACGATTTTTCTACAGCCAAAACCGCGATGGAAAAATTGGAGTTGTTGCTGACAGTGTCAAATCCATTCTATGTCTTCGATGAGTTGGAAAAAACAAACGACGCCTATCTCTCGGATTTTTTGGGCAAGTTCAAATTGGCTGTTGACAGATTACAGCACAATGACGTTTGGCGGGCAGCGACTTTCCTTGAAGCCGCGAGAACAGAACTCGATCGTCTGAACGATTAAACTAGTTTGTCCGGTAATTGCTTAAAAATATATATGTAGGTTTGGGAAGATATAGACTTTATGAAATCAAAACAGTTATCCTCCCAAACCTACAAAGGATTAGTGAACATACAAGTAAATAAATCTTCGCTTGAAAAGGCAGAAGAAACTCTTATCCTTGATCTGAAGAACAAGGCCCTGAGAGAATGGAAATCTCAACTTCAAACAATGAATAATAAAAAAGTAGGAGCACCTTT